>ENA-OQNN01000404-OQNN01000404.1-human-gut-metagenome-genome-assembly--contig:-NODE-404-length-46831-cov-8.831471_pt1 | contig 46831 bp, 39 predicted proteins | sample MGYA00242624_ERZ504870 | MGnify/ENA primary metagenome ERZ504870 (study PRJEB26092, sample SAMD00036379) | human gut metagenome | host: Homo sapiens | study: EMG produced TPA metagenomics assembly of... | reverse complement strand
AATTTTGAACGGTACCAATTAAAATACCGTCTTACTCCATTCGAAAAACGGAGTAAGACGGCATAATAATTAGATATTCTACGATACGCTTTTCTTTTTGCTGTCTATTTTCTCTACAGCACTTCACTTTGCAGGAGCTTTTTCTTTTACTATATTATTTGGGGACGATATCACCAACACCATTTAAAATATAACGGGGACGATAAGCAAAAACCTGCATATTTTCAAGGTCAGTAACACCTGAAAGTACCAGGACCGTAGTCAGGCCGCTTTCCATTCCTGCAACTATATCTGTGTCCATACGATCGCCTATCATGGCAGCTTCATCTGAATGGACGCCAAGCATTCTCAGACCGGTACGCATCATCAGAGGATTGGGCTTGCCTACAAAGTACGCCTGTTTTCCTGTAGCAAGTTCGATAGGAGCAACCAAAGCACGGCAGGCGGGAATGATACCGGTCTCAGTGGGACCCGTCAGATCAGAGTTTGTAGCTACTAAACGTGCACCTTTTTGTAGGAGGCTTACAGCTTTTAAAATCATATCATAATTATAAGCGCGGGTTTCGCCGACAACTACGTAGTCAGGATTAGTATCGTTCATCGTGATACCGGCATCATAAAGAGCATTGACAAGTCCTGGTGCGCCAATAACATAAACACTGCATTTTGGAGACTGGCTTGCCAGAAATTTAGCAGTAGCCAAAGCGCTGGTATAAAAATGGCTTTCATCAACGTCAAGTCCCATTCGCGCTAATTTTTGCTGCAATTCTTTGGGAGAACGCTCACTGGAGTTCGTCAGGAATAGGAATTCTTTTTCTTCTTTATAAAGCCAGTCGACAAATTCTTTTACTCCGGGCAGTAAACGGTTTCCGTGATAGATGACGCCGTCCATATCGCAGATAAAGCCCTTTTTAGCATAAAGTTCCTGTAAAGTATCTATGATGTTCACTTCCTTAATAATGAAAAATTTAATCTTATATTATAATTATCGACTATTAAAGTAATAATTTCAATGTTTTCAGCTGATGAAATTCGTGTTTCAAAGTAAAATTTATGAAAATTTTTCATTAAAGAGATATTTTGTTATAATATTAAGCAAATATAAGACGTAAGTGAGGAGAAGATTATGCGTATCGCTGTGATAGATGGAATGGGCGGCGGACTTGCCGCACAGGTCGTAAGCCAACTGACCGGCAAGCTTCCGGAACAGGTTGAGCTTATCGGGTTGGGCACTAATGCTTTGGCAACGGCAGCAATGCTCAAAGCAGGAGTCAAGCGCGGAGCCACAGGAGAAAATGCGATCTGTATTTCAGCGGCAGCAGCAGATTTGATCGTCGGCCCTATCGGCATCATCATACCCAATGCTATGATGGGTGAGATCACTCCACGTATTGCGGAAGCAGTCGGCAGCGCTGCTGCTAAAAAAGTTCTTTTGCCCGTGAGCCAAAATCATTTTGAAATAGTTGGCGTGGAGCCTAAGTCACTGGCTTCGTTAGTGAAAGAGGCTGTAAGCAGAATTTTGACTTTGGTTGAAGCCTGATGGTAAAAAGTGGTATAATATAAATTAGTTTTGTTTGAAGAAAGTAAGTAAAGGAGAAAGCCGAAATGATTGCTATCCGTGACCGGGTGCGTTTTGTAGAAACAGATATGATGGGCGTGGTGCATCATGCCAATTATCTGCGCTGGTTTGAAATGGGTCGTGTGGCTTATCTGCGTGCCGCAGGTGTTGAATTACTGGATTTAATGGCACACGGTGTTATTTTTCCGATTACAGAAGTGCATGTGAAATATAAAAATTCCTGTACTTTTGATGATGAGTTTGAAGTACAGACGATAATGATTGAATTCAGCCGGGCTAAAATGGATTTTGCTTACAAGGTGATACGGCTTGCTGATGGCGTGGTGCTGGTTGAAGGCAGGACCCGTAATTTATTTACCAACCAACAGGGAAAGATTATTCGTTTAGATGCCTGTTATTTTGATAAAATCAATGCGCTGTTTCAGCAGGAAACAGCCAAGGAGTGAGAAGATGGAAACAAAATTTGAAATCGTGCCGGTTCCGACACGTATCCTGACCCATCACGACGATATCGTAGAAGCCATTGTTGAATATGGCGGAGATAAGATAGGACCTGATGATGTAGTTTGTGTTGCTGAAAGCGTTGTGGCTATTACACAGGGCGGGGCCAAACGCAGTGAGGATTTTAAGCCAGGTTTGCTGGCAAAGGTTTTGTGCCGTCTATTTCCGTCCAAGGGCAGTATCTCTGGCTGGCATAGTATGCAGGCTCTGATCGATGCTGAAGGCGGAATGAGGGTTTTGATTGCTGTTATCTGTGGCTTTGCGGCAAAATGCGTGGGTGTTTCCGGTGTATTTTATCGTATGGCAGGAGAACAGGCACGTTTGATCGATGACGTTACGGGTACGATGCCTCCATATGACAAGCATATTGTTTACGGACCGCATAACCCCAGTAAAGTAGCCGAGGAAATTACCAGCGGCACAGGTGCTTTTGGAGCGGCAGTAGCGGATGTTAACGATTTGAAGCGTTCCTGTGTTCTGGGGGTTTCCAAGGGTGTTAATGCTGATGAAGTGGCACAGATTTTGATTGATAATCCTTTTGGTAATGGCAGTCAGAAAACACCGGTCGTTGTTATAAAAAACTATCGCAGGGCACGCTAAGGAGGCTAAAAAATGCTTTTCATTTTAAAAGTTATTGCAGCACTGATTTTATTGGCAGTTGTTGTAATCGGAATATATATCTTGCTTCAGGGCAAGGAAGAAATGTTTTTTGAAGTTACTCAGCGTACTAAAGCCAGACTGATTAAACGCAGCGAAAATAAGCTGGAGTTTGAAGTTGAGCTGCCGATGCATAACGATGGCAAAGAAGAAGGCATTATCTTGGATGCATTTATCCGTGTGTATCTGCCGCAGGAACAATATGCTGATGCCCAGCTGCGCGGACGCGTCAATTTAAAAGAAGCGCCGCGTGAAGATGACTATTTCGAAGCAATGCTGCTTGGACCTGGTGTAAAGAAGACGATGGTTGTAAAATTTGAGCTGGTGCCGGAACATGGCGTTACTTTGAAGCAGGCTGTCGAAGGCATGCCGGATGTGGACATTGCGCTGTTTCTGGATTGCCGTGGACGAACTGCGCTCTATACTGTCAAAAAAATTATTACTTTGCATAAAGATGAGCTGCAGGCTTTGCTGGCATAATATAAAAATTCAATTAAAACCGCCGGAAGGCGGTTTTTCTTTTTGGAATAATTTTTCTTTTTGGCAGGTTTTTTCAGTATGGATATGGAATTATAAAATGTTAATGAATGTACGGAAAAGCGGGGTGAGGATATGCTACTGGGAATTGACGTCGGCGGGACATTTACAGATGCCGTGCTGATAGGGAGAGGTACAATAATAGCGCAGGCTAAACGCAGAACAACACATGAAGCAGTATTGCAAGGTATTTTAGAAGCTCTGGATGAGGTTTTGCAGGAGCAGGAAGTTTATAATATTGAACGGGTAGTGATTTCCAGCACAATCGTAACTAACGCTTTAACAGAAGGCCGAACTGATCCGGTATTTTTGGCTGTGATGACAGGACCGGGAATGAATGTTAGTAAGAGCTTTCCTGTAGAGCCTTATTATGTGAGCGGCTATGTCGATCATCGCGGTAAAATAACAGCTCGTATTGACTGGCAGAAGCATCAGGGCTTACTGTCTAAGGCAAAAAACAAAATGGCGGCTGTGTCCGGAAAATTTTCGGTACGTAATCCTGAAAATGAATATGCACTTGCAGGGGAACTGAAAGATTGCGGTTATGAGAAAATTTTTCTCGGTTCGGAGTTATCAGGCGAATTGAATTTTGTGCGGCGTACTAATTCTGCTTATTTTGCAGCTGCTGTTTATAAAACATTTAAAAATTTTTGCCGTCAGGTACAAGACAGCCTGAAGGAACGCAATATTACTGCACCGGTACATGTGTTAAAGGCTGACGGGGGAACTTTGCCGTTAGATATAGCGCTGAAACAGCCTGTGGAAACTATTTTTACAGGACCGGCAGCCAGCGTTTTGGGTATAGAGGCCCTGGGCGCACCGCAGGTGAAAAGTATTTCGCTGGATGTAGGTGGGACGACTACTGATATTGCTTTTTGGGAAAATGGACTGCCTTTGCTAGCCAGACATGGAGCTAAAGTTGCCGGCTATCCGACAGCTGTACGTTCGTTCCATATGCGAAGCGTTGGCATTGGCGGTGATAGCCGTATCCGTCGGACAGAAACCGGTTTTGAGGTTGGCCCTGAACGTATTGGTCCGGCGATGGCAGTGGGAGGCTGTGAACCGACTTTGTCAGATGCTTTGATAGTAGCTGGGCGCGTTGGTTTTGGTGATAAGGCGGCGGCTCATAAGGGGATGCAGCAGCTGTGCCTGATGGGTGAGACAGCAGCTGAGGTTGCCATGCAGGTTGTCGAAGCGGCAGTGTCTGTTATTGAAGCTACGATTAATGAAATGCTGCATGAATGGAGTATTCAGCCTGTTTACACTGTCAACGATGTTATTAAAGGGACTGAATTTGAGCCGGAGCTGCTTGTAGGAGTCGGCGGTGGCGCAGCAGGTTTGATTATGGCTTTGGGAGAACGGATGGGACTGCCTGTGGAAATACCGGCTGGCGCAACTGTTGCTAATGCAGTCGGAGCGGCACTGGCCCGGCCGACTTTAGCTGCCAGTCTGCGGGCCGATACTACGGAAGGATATTATCTGATCCCGGAGAGCGGACAGCGTGAACGGCTGCCCAGTGGCTTCAGTATGAAAATGGCGGAAGAACTTTTGGCAGCATGGCTGCATGAGCAGGCTAAAGCCTGGCAGCTGCCGGGGCAGGAAGCTGAAGTGATCAGTAAAGAGTTTTTCAGAACTATCCATGGCTATTACGACAGTGGTGAAATTATTTCACTGAGGATGCAGTTGAAGCCTGGTATCCTGCAAACTGTCATTGGCAGGGAGGTGGCATTTTGAAATCGAAGCTTGGCTTGATATTTTTTCCGGCTTTTGACTGGATGATATCGCCTACACACCCGGAGCGGCAGGAGCGTTTGTTATATACGCGTGATCAACTGCTGGAAGAGGGGCTTTTTGATTTGCCGCAGATCAGAGAATACCGCCCCCGTTTGGCAGAAATCAATGATTTGCAGCGTGCACATATCGGCGTGCCGTCCATTGCACGTCTTATCACACCGGCGCACCTTACTTCTGCAGGCGGTTGTTTAGCCGCAGCTGATGCAGTAATGTCAGGTGAAGTAAAGCGGGCTTTTGCTTTAGTCAGGCCGCCTGGGCATCATGCAATGCGTGTAGTTCACGGAATCCGCGGTTTTTGCACTGTTAATATCGAAGCGGTGATGGTGGAGTATCTGCGCAGTGTTTATGGAATCAAAAAAATCGCTGTTGTCGATACTGACGTACATCATGGCGATGGTTCGCAGGATATTTTTTATCATGATCCTGATACTTTATATATTTCTTTTCATCAGGACGGCAGGACCTTGTATCCCGGTACGGGTTTTCCTGATGAAGCCGGCAGTCCGGCAGCCTGGGGTACAAATATCAACCTGCCGCTGCTGCCGGGAACAGGTGATGAGGGACTGCACAGATTATATGATGGTCTGATCCAGCATATTCTTGATGATTTTGAGCCGGAGCTGATCATTAATTCAGCAGGTCAGGATAATCATTTCAGTGATCCTCTGGCTTCAATGGCTGTAACAGCGCAGGGATATGCCAAATTAGCCGATAAATTGCAGGCTGATATTGCAGTACTGGAGGGCGGCTATTCTGTAGAGGCTGCGCTGCCCTATGTTAATACAGGTATCATTTTGGCAATGGCGGATATTGACTACAGCAAGGTGGTAGAACCTGACCAAAGCGATTTGCGGCAGCAGGATGAGCGCTGTAATAAACGTGTCGATCAGCTGATTGCTGAAACAGGTGAATTGTGGCGCAGTCGGTTTAGCACCAGAAAAGAGCTGCTGGCAAAATGCGGTAATAGCTGGAGCAGGAAGAAAAGCATTTATTATGATGAAGAAGGGATCAGAGAAGAACAGATCGAGACCGCTCATTATTGCAGGCAATGCAGCGGTTATCTTACGATCAGGACTGCGGCTGCGGGAACACGTTTCGGAGATCAGAGCGCGTTTATCATTTCGTTGAAACGCGATACCTGCAGTGAATGCCGGCAAACTGCTTATGACGAAGCACAGCTGGAAAAACGTAATGGCAAATGGCAGTATGTTTTAGTGCAGCACATAGCTGATGGTGAAATAGAAAGTTTGTAATTAAAATAGGCTGATGCCTTCAAAGATTAGGAAACGGAGTAAAGAAAACTAATGAAAGAAATTGTTATTGCAACACGTAATCCCGGTAAACTTGAAGAATTCAAAGTATTGATGAAAGATTTGGAGGTGGAATTACGTTCATTGGAAGAATGGCCGAATGTACCTGAACCAGAAGAAACAGGGAAAACTTTTATGGCCAATGCCCGACTGAAGGCTGTTTATTATGCTAAAGAAACAGGGCTGCCATGTATCGCCGATGATTCAGGATTAGAAGTACTGGCGCTGGAGGGGGCTCCAGGCGTGCGCAGTGCGCGTTATGCCGGCGAGGAAGCTACGGACGAAGAAAACAACAAACTGCTGCTGCAGACGATGAAATTTCAGGTAAAACGTACTTGCCGTTTCCGTTGTGCATTAGCCGTGGCAGCTCCTAACGGAAAAATTTTATTGGAAAGCGACGGCATTTGTGACGGTATGCTGCTGCATGAGCCGTTAGGGACAGAGGGATTTGGTTATGATCCTCTGTTTTGGTCAACAGAACTGCATAAGGGTATGGGCGAAGCTACGATGCAGGAGAAAAATAAAATCAGCCATCGCGGCAAAGCTATTAAAAAACTTGTTGCGAATTGGGGGAAAATGAAGTGAAAATCGGTATTACCGGCGATACTCACGGCAGCAAACAAGCCATCAGGCAGGTTCTGCATGCTGTGCCGCCTGTTGAATATTGGTTTCATACCGGAGATTACAGTCAGGATGGACGTTTTTTAGTTGCCGAAACCAAGCTGCCGTTACTGGCAGTATGCGGCAATACAGATCCCGGCGAAGGGAAAGCAAATGTAGACGAATTTATTACGTTGGCGGGGCAGCGTATCTGGCTGACGCATGGACATCGTTATCTGCATGGGTATCAGGTATCCGAACTGGCCTGGTGGGCACGTAAGCTGGAAGCTGATATTGTGGTTTTCGGACATACACACGTACCTTTGGTAAAATGGTTCGGTGATGTACTGCTTGTTAATCCCGGCAGCCCTGTTTTACCGCGCAGCGAAATGGGAGTTACGTTTGCTGTATTAACTGTTAAAGAAGGAGAACGCCCGGAAGCTGAGCTTTACAAATTATAGTGCCATCGTGTCAGGTAAGCTTTTAATTTGTAAAAAAACTTAAAATTCTGACGCTTGCTACTTGAAAAAGCAGTATAATTCATTTACAATATTTAGTATATACTAAATTGAAATTACGGGGGTAATAATGTATGACATTACGTGACGATGCTTTGAAACTCCACTTAGAAAACCATGGCAAGCTTGCTGTTGTGAGCAAGGTTCCCATTAAAACCCGCGAAGATTTGGCCTTGGCATACACCCCTGGTGTTGCTGAACCATGTAAAGAAATCAAAGAAAATAAAGACTTGTCCTTTGAATATACCTGCCGCGGCAACATGGTCGCTATAGTCAGCGACGGTACCCGTGTACTCGGCCTGGGAGATATCGGACCGGAAGCAGCAATGCCGGTAATGGAAGGCAAGGCAGCACTATTTAAAACCTTTGGCGATGTAGATGCTGTACCTATCTGTATCGATACTAAAGATCCTGCTAAAATTATTGAAACTGTACGTTTCCTGCAGCCCAGCTTTGCCGGTATCAATTTGGAAGATATTTCCTCTCCTAAATGCTATGATATCGAATGCGAATTGAAGAAAATCTGCGATATCCCTGTTTTCCATGACGATCAGCACGGTACTGCAATTGCCTGTCTGGCAGCAGTTATCGGTGCTTTGCGCTTCGTGAAAAAAGATATGAAAACAGCTAAATTTGTTGTTAACGGCTGCGGCGCAGCAGGCTCTGCTATCGGCCGTCTGCTTATCAGCATGGGTGCTGAAAATGTAACCATGGTTGATCGGTTCGGCGCTTTGTATGAAGGCATTGACGCTAATCTTGACCGTATCCAGTCTTATCTCGCGACAGTCACTAATAAAGAACATAAAAAAGGTACTTTGGCGGATATCGCCAAAGGCGCTGACGTTTTGATCGGTGTTTCCGCTCCCAACGTCTTTACGAAAGAAATCATCGCCAGCATGGCAGATAAAGCTATAGTTTTTGCACTTGCCAATCCGGTTCCGGAAACTTCTTATGCTGACGCTATCGAAGCTGGTGCTGCTGTTGCAGGTACCGGCCGCAGTGACAGTCCGAATCAGGTCAACAACGTCACGGTATTCCCGGGTGTGTTCCGCGGCGCTATTGATGTACGCGCTAAAGCAATCACTGAAGAAATGAAAGTAGCTGCTGTTTATGCAATTTCCGAACTGATCGACGAGAAAGACCTGCGTGCCGATTATGTTGTTCCGGATGCGTTTGATCCGCGTGTTGCGCCGGCAGTTGCGGCCGCAGTGGCCCGTGTTGCTATGGAAACAGGCATTGCCCGCATTAAAGTCGATCCAGAAGAAGTGCGTGCCAACACTATGAAACGTGTCGGCAGATAAGGAGGCTATCATGCGCGAGATAAAAGTTCAGGAGATAACTGCTGCTGTCAGTAAGCTTTGTAAAGATTCCTGCTATTACCTGCCGGAAGAGCTGCTGGAAAAATTAAAAGCATCTATCGCCACCGAAGAATCTCCTTTGGGGCAGGAAATATTGACGACTATCGTTGAGAATGCCGAACTAGCAAAAGCCAAAGACGTGCCGATTTGTCAGGATACCGGTTTGACAGTTGTCTTTATGGAAATCGGACAGGAAGTACATTTTGTAGGCGGAGATCTTTATGAAGCGGTCAACGCCGGTATCGCCGATGGTTATGTTGGCGGTTATCTGCGTAAATCTTCTGTTGATGATCCTTTATTTGTACGTAAAAATACCGGTGATAATACGCCAGCGATCATTCATACAACGATAGTGCCCGGTGAACAGGTCAAAATAACCGTATCGCCTAAAGGCTGCGGCAGTGAAAACATGGGCGCACTAAAAATGCTTAAACCGGCTGACGGCGTTGAAGGCGTTATCAAATTCGTTGTCGACACCGTACGCAGTGCCGGCCCTAATCCCTGTCCGCCTGTTACCGTAGGTGTCGGTATTGGCGGTAATATGGAAAAAGCTGCACTTTTGGCAAAGTATTCTCTTACTCGTAAGGTAGGGGAGCACAATTCTAATCCTCAGTATGCAGAACTTGAAAAAGAACTGCTGAAACGTGTCAATATGACTGGCGTAGGTCCTTCCGGACTAGGCGGCAGCACTACTGCCGTAGCTGTTAATATTGAATATGCACCGACCCATATCGGCGGTCTGCCGATTGCCGTTAATCTGAACTGCCATGCTGCACGCCGTGCAGAAATGGTATTGTAAGGAGGGGCCTGAGATGAGTGAAGCGATTATCAAATATATCAATGCGCCGTTAAGCGAAGCTACGATCAAAGACCTGCACGCAGGTGATGTAGTACGTATCAGCGGTTACATCTATACTGCCCGTGATGCGGCACATAAGCGTATGACAGAAGCACTGGCCAAGGGAGAGCAATTGCCCTTCGATGTAAGGGATCAGGTGATTTATTACGTAGGTCCAAGCCCTACTAAACCCGGTGAAGTAGTTGGCAGTGCCGGACCGACGACCAGTGGGCGTATGGACAAATATACCCCGACGATGATCGAACAGGGTATGCGTGGGATGATCGGTAAAGGACTGCGGTCGCAGGAAGTTATTGATGCCTGCGTGGAGCATGGCGCTGTTTATTTTGCTGCTATTGGCGGAGCGGCAGCAGTTATTGCAAAATCTATCAAAGGCGAGGAAATGATTGCCTATGAAGATTTAGGGCCTGAAGCTATTCGCCGTTATGAAGTTAAAGATTTTCCTGCTATCGTCTGTATCGACAGCGAAGGCAACGATTTTTATAAAGTTGGCATTGCCAAATACAGTAAAGAGTAACAAATTTAACAAATCTTTAAGGGACTGCAGAAGCAGTTCCTTATTTTTTGCAAAAGTCTTGACAAGCTTATTTAGTTGAGCTATCATAATGCCAATCGAATAACACACTCTTATCGAGAGCGGTGGAGGGACAGGCCCTGTGAAACCCGGCAACCAAGCCTAGCTATGGTGCTAAATCCTGCAAGAACATTCTTGATAGATGAGAGGAAAGCAGAAGTAAGCGCTCTTTCCTCGGAAAGAGCTTTTTTGTTAGTCCGACCGAGCTAAGATAGGTACTGTGTTAAATTCATTTTAAAGGAGAGATTGTTTATGAAAAAGTTATTTCTGGCTTTGCTGGCAGTGTTCAGCATTGCATTAGTCGTTGCCGGCTGTGGCGGCGACAGCAAACCAGCCGCTAACAGCGGCGATAAAAAGGTGGTGCTGAAAGTAGGCGCAACGCCTGTACCTCATGCCGAAATTTTGAATCTGATCAAACCGCAGCTGGCTAAAGAAGGTGTTGATCTGCAGATCATTGAATTCAGCGATTATGTTAAACCCAATTTGTCTTTGGCTGATAAAGAATTAGACGCCAACTTCTTCCAGCACACTCCGTATCTCGAGAAATTTGCTTCCGAAAGGAATCTGCCTTTGGTTGCTTATACCAAGGTACATATCGAACCGATGGGGATTTATTCAAAAAAATTAAAAGACTTAAATAATGTTCCAAGCGGAGCCAAAGTTGCAATCCCGAATGATCCTACTAACGGCGGCCGTGCTCTGGCATTGCTGCAAAGCGCCAAGCTGCTCAAGCTGCGTGACGGTGTAGGCATTTCCGGTACGCCTGGCGATATTGTTGATAATCCTAAAAATCTGCAGATCGTGGAAATAGAAGCAGCTTTGCTGCCGCGTTCCATGGATGATGTTGATCTGTCTGTTATCAATTCCAATTTTGCTATGGAAGCACAGCTGAATCCAGTCAAAGATTCTCTCTTTACTGAACCGAAGGATTCTCCGTATGCCAATATCTTAGCAATACGTAAGGGCGACGATAAGCGTCCTGAACTGCAAAGACTGGACAAAGCTTTGACCAGTCCTGAAGTAAAAAAATTCATTGAAGAAAAGTATAAAGGCGCGGTTGTACCCGCATTTTAATGAAAGTTTTGTTTGATTTAAGCAGAGTAAGATAGAAGATAAAAAATATTCCCCTCTCAGCGGAAGTTGAGAGGGGTTATTTTTTTGCCTGGCTCTATGGGAATAGAGTCAGGCTTTTTGTTGTTGTAGATCAGGTGCTGGCAAGTGAGACTGTAAATGTTGCCGCTCAGGTACGACGAAAATATAAGTAAGAGCAAAAACGCGAATGAAATATAAAATAAACGTGCTTATGTCTTGTGGGGGGGTACAGGTATGATACAATAATTATTAACTAAAATTAAAATATATAATCAATAAAGATAAAAACGAAACTATAAATAATAGGTGGGTCTCCGGTGAGCTATAATTCTGTGCTGCGTAAAATAACTTTGATCATAGGTGATGTACTGTGCTTGTATTTGGCTACCAGTGCGGCTATGGCTCTGGAGCTGGGCGGCAATCAGACCGAGAAGATAGCTTTCCATCTGGAATTTTTGCCGATCCTTGTGATCATGATGTTTTTCATGTTCAATGTCTATGGACTTTTCAGTCTGATCCGTAAAAAGCTGGTAGATATCTGCCTGAACCTGTTGGTGGCAGTCACCAACATCTATATTTTGGCTATGGCCCTGACCTTTTTCTTTCGCCACTTTGACTATTCTCGTATCGTGCTTGTATATTCAGCGTTCTTTTCTTTTATATTTTTAGCTGTCTGGCAGTATATTTGCCATCAGTGGGAATGGAAGCACTTACCCAAATATACCGGCGTGTTATTTGCCGCCGGTACAGAGGCTGAACGCATTAAAAGCAAGTTGGGGCAAACCTATGGCATGGAAACTGCGCTGAAGGATATTTGTGAAAACTGCCAGAATGGCAAATGGCAGCAGCAGATCGACAGAAATTATTATGTTTTTATCGGAGCAGAGCTGCCGATAGCAGATAAAGAAAAAGTACTGCGCTATGCGCGCAGCACTAAAAAACAGATATTTTTCGTTCCGACGTTATATGAATTGGCCTGCCAGAATGTAGGCCTGCTTCTGGTCGATGATATCCCCATGCAAAGAGTATCGCGCATGCTGCTGACGGCCGAACAGCGCATCTTAAAAAGAACGCTGGACATTATTGTGTCAGTAACGGCTCTCGTCCTGCTGTCGCCGATAATGCTGCTGACAGCGCTGATCGTTAAAACTGACAGCAAAGGCCCGGCTATCTATTCGCAGGAAAGGGTCGGATTATACGGTAAAACATTTTTTGTTCACAAGTTCCGCAGTATGCGTCAGGACGCTGAAGTAAAATGCGGCCCTGTACTTGCTGCGCAGGGAGATACAAGAATCACTAAATTTGGTCGTTTGATGCGGGCCACCAGATTAGACGAGCTGCCGCAGCTGTTCAACGTACTGAAAGGCGAAATGAGTATTGTAGGGCCCAGGCCCGAGCGACCTTTCTTTGTAGAAAAGTTTATCGCCGAAAAGCCTACCTACAGCTATCGCCATAATGTTAAACCGGGTATTACCGGACTAGCCCAGATAGCCGGCAAATATAATACCAGCGCCTATGATAAATTGATCTACGATCTGCTGTATATCCAAAATGTCAGCGTCAAATCGGACCTGATGATCATGCTGCAGACCTTTAAGGTGCTTATAACCAAAAGCAGTACCGAAGGAGTTAAAGAAAATTGAAATTCTCTGTTCTGATGTCAGTTTATTATAAAGAAAAACCGGAATATCTAAGGCTGGCATTGGATAGTGTGATCAAGCAAACAGTAGCTGCTGCGGAAATAGTATTGGTCAAAGACGGACCGCTGACAGAAGAGTTAGAGACTGTTATTGAGCGTTACTCAGTAAAATATAACGGCTTAATCAATATTCTGGCTTTAGAAGAAAATGTGGGTCTGGGCAAAGCTTTGCGTTATGGAGTGCAGCAATGTAAATATGATTTGATAGCCAGAATGGATACAGATGATATAGCGATTAGCAATCGCTTCGAACTGCAGCTGCAGGAATTTCTTCAAGACGAAGAACTTGTGTTATGCGGCGGGCAGATAGCAGAGTTTGCAAGTGATCCACGGATCATCAGCGGTTACCGAAAAGTGCCATTATCAAAAACGGAGATTTTAAAATTCGCAAAAAAACGAAATCCCTTCAACCATATGACAGTCATGTTTAAAAAGCAGGCGATCTTAACTGTTGGCAACTATCAGGACATGCCGTATTTTGAAGATTACTGGCTTTGGGTGCGTCTTCTGCAAAAAAGATATGCAGTAAAAAATATCGATCAGGTTCTGGTAAACGTTCGAGCTGGAACCGAAATGCTAGGCAGACGTGGTGGTTGGAATTATGCAAAAGCAAGTTTTTATTATTATAAAGTATTATCAGAAAATAATTTTTTAGGTAGTTTAGATTTTATATGGATAGTTATTTTAAGGGTGAGTATTTCTATGTTACCTATTTCAATACGACAACAAATTTATAAACTAAAACTTAGAAATCAAGGAAGTAATAATGAAAATTAGTGTTATTGTACCAGTATACAATGTTGAAAAATATCTACCAAGATGTTTGGATTCAATAATTAAGCAATCATACGCGGATTTGGAAATAATTTTAGTAGATGACGGTTCATCGGATAACAGTGGCATTATTTGTGATGAATATGCAAAAATGGATACTCGTATAAAAGTTATTCATCAGGAAAATGGTGGATTAAGTTCAGCAAGAAACACTGCTCTGGACGCTTGTACATTAGGGGGGGACTATATTTCTTTTGTGGATAGTGATGATTGGCTGGAGCCTGGATTTTATGATTTTATTGCTGAAAATAGTAGTAATTTCGACATTTTAATTTTCGACTATTTTTTAGCTTATGAAGATTCCAAAAAAGTAATATATCAATTTTCTGAAGATCAAGAATTAGATACGGCAAAATGTTTGCTTGAGATGTCAAAATTTAATGTTCCTTCTTTTGTTTGGAATAAAATATTCAGTAAAAAGTTATTTGAAAAAATACGTTTTCCAGTAGGACGATATTATGAAGATCAGGCCGTAATGCATTTGTTGATTGATAAGGCTGAGAAAATATTCTATCAACATAAAGCACTTTATAACTACTATCAAAACGAGAAAAGTATAAGTCATTCTGTAAATGAAAAGACATATAGAGATTTTTTCTATGTAAATATTTTACGTGGCAGGTTTTTGAAAAAATATTATCCAGATGTATATGAATATCATTTAAGTTATAGTTATTCGGCTTTGGCTAAACTATGTTGGTTATATTTTGGCAAGAGTGAATATAAAAAAAGGAATAGCAGAATAAAAAAACTTATGAGAAATAGACTTCTTAGCAATATATTCAATCCTAAAATTCATTATGCCACAAAAATAAAGATGTTTTTGTGCTTACTTCCAGTAGATATTTTGAGATTGTTGTATAACAAAAAAATTTAATGAAAAAAGAGGATTGATTGTTTAACTATCAAACCAGACTCTATTTTTATAAATAGATACGTAAATAGTCTTTAAGCAGAATAAATATAGTAATAGTAAAAAGATTGATTAAGAGGGACAAAAATTGACTATACGAATATTACAAGTTGTTAGCAGCTTAATTGTTAGTAGTGGTGTCATGTCTGTAATTATGAATTATTACAGACATATAGATAAAAATAAAATACAGTTCGATTTTTTGTATTTTGGAGATGCGGATGATTCATGCGTAGAAGAAATTAAAAAATTGGGAGGCAATATTTATTATGTGAGCAAGCCAAGTTTGAAGCATTTTTGGAGAGCTCGTAAAGAATTTAAAGAGTTTTTCGAAAATAATTCGTATAGGTATTCGGCAGTACATTTACATGAAGTATATCTCGTACACTTTATAGGTTATTTTGCACAGAGATACGGTATAAAGCGTTTAATTACGCATGCACATTCTACAAAATATTCAGAAAATCCAATAAGAGCTATAAGAAATCAAGTAATGTGTATAGGATTAAAACATGGTGCCACTGACTATTTTGCTTGCTCAAAAGCAGCAGGAGAATTTTATTATGGAAAAAAAGCGTTAGACAGTGGCAAAGTAAAAATAATAAACAATGCAATTGATGTAGAAAAATACAAATTTAATAGAAAAATTAGAAACAAAGTCAGAAAGGAACTTAATATACAGGGAAAATTTGTGGTAGGGCATATAGGGAGGATGGTATCTCCCAAAAACCAAATATTTCTGTTAGAAGTTTTTAGAGAAGTAAAAAAACAGAACCATGATGCGGTGCTTCTGATGCTTGGCGATGGTCCTTTAAAAGAAAATCTTATACAGAAAATTGATGAGTTGTCATTAAAGGACAGTGTTATTTTACTAGGAGTCAAACTAAATGTTCCTGAGGTATTAATGGCGATGGATTTGTTTGTATTACCATCATTATTCGAGAGGTTGAGCATTGTAGCCATAGAAGCACAGGCAACTGGTTTGGATGTGGTTTTAAGTGATACTGTTACAGAAGAGACAAACTTAGGTAATTGTAATTTCATTTCGTTAAATGAAAAAGCCAATGAGTGGGCCGTTAAAATATTGGAGAAATTTACAGTAGATGATTATAGTAGGCGAATAGATATGCATAAAATAATAAAAAAATTTGGTTATGATATTTTGTCAGAAGTACAAAAGTTAGAAATATTATATTTAAATGATAAAAAGGTGAATTTATGAAGGTGGAATATTGCCGGGGTGTAGAGGAGGCTGCGGTTGCTAATTTCTGCTATCTGGAGGTAGTAGTTATACTTAATGAAAATAAAGCTAGGAGTATATAATTGCCATGGATGTTATAAGCGTGATTGTGCCTATATATAATACTGAAAAATATTTGGCTAAATGTTTAGATTCTCTTATTAATCAAACATTCCAGAGGCTAGAAATAATTTTAATCGATGATGGAAGTACAGACAACAGTGGACAAATTTGTGATGAGTATGCGGTAAAAGATGATCGCATTAAGGTAATACATAAGACCAACGGAGGAGTAAGCTCAGCTAGAAATGCGGGTTTGGATGTAGTTACAGGAAGTTATATAGCCTTTGTAGATCCGGATGATTATATCGATTCTGATATGTATGAAGTTTTATATAAAGTAGTAGTGCCGATGTAGTAGGTTGTTGTGGATTGAGAGTAGTAACGTTGGATCAGAAAACAGAATTATTTTGCCCATTAGAAAAAGAATATACACGGAAAGAATTTATTGAACTTTTATTGGATAATGAACTGCCTGCCACAATATTGACTAAAAAAGTTAGGTGCATAAGCAATAGTTTAGTCACCAAACTTTTCCCTAAAGATTGTTTTGAAAAGGTAAGATTTTTAGATGGTGAAAACTACGAAGATATGTATGTAGCTGTAGAAATATTGAAAAACATGAAAAATGTGCGTTGTATTGCTGCTTGTAAATATAACTACGTGAAAAGAAAAGGTTCTATTACAAATACAAATAATGCTCAGAACTATCATAGTTATTTATTGGCAAGGTTAAAGCAAGAAAGGGATTTGATCGAATATCCTGTTCTATTAGAAAAAGCAAAAGTTCTTACTTGTGATGCGGCACTCTCGTTGTATGTATACATAGGTGGTAAAGATAAAAGTCAAATAAATATTGAGGAAATAAAAAATGTGATCGAGGAGCGTGAAGATTGTATATTTTTAAAGTGGGAATATAATCGTGTTTTTATGAAATGGATAGTTGCCTTCAAAGTCCCGTTATTTGGACGAATATTATTAAAGTTAAAGAATATTCTAAAGTGAAATTACTTTATGTCAAGAATAGTTTTAGACTATGTAGATACTTTAGTGTTCGGAAAGGTTAATAAAATATTTATGAAGACAATAAGTGTAATCGTTCCAGTCTATAATGTTGAACAATATTTGCGACAGTGCTTAGATTCTATAATTGCTCAAACGTATAGAAACCTGGAAATTGTTTTAGTTGACGATGGCAGCACAGATAGCAGTGGGATTATTTGTGATGAATATGCACAAATAGATGCTCGTATCAAGGTTATCCATAAAGAGAATGGTGGGCTAAGTTCTGCGAGAAATGCTGGTTTGGACGTTTGCACATCTGGGGGGGACTTCGTTGCGTTTGTTGATAGTGATGATTGGCTGGAACCAGATATGTATGAAATATTGCACGATAAAATGATCGAATATAAGGCTGATATAGTAAATTGTGGTTATTATTTTGAATATAAAAATTACAGAGAAAAACATGCAATTGAAAAAGACTGTGTTTATGAAGGAGATAGCTTGATTGAACAGTCTTATTCCAGTCGATATGTGTGCTATGCAGTGTGGTTTAAATTATACAGAAAAAAATTATTTGATGTAGTAAGATTCCCAGAGGGAAAAAACTATGAGGACATGGCGATATTTTTCCCAGTTTTTGAGCAGGTAAAAAAAGTGCTCATAATACCAGACATTTTATACCATTATAGACAGAGAAATTCAAGCATAATGTGGGAGCAGTTTGCTGAAAAACAACTGGATAATATAGATATATGTCGGCAACAATTATGTTATGTAGAGAGGAATTATCCGAGTAGTGTTGCACTAGCAAGAAAAAAATTGATTTTATGTGAGAAACTTGTTCTAAATTCTATTTTAAATACTGGAGACAGTAATAGTTATTTAGCAGTTAAGTTGCAAGATCAGATAAGGGAAAATTTAAAGTTTATATTATTCAATAATTTATTTGGAATATATGAAAAAATAATATTATTATTGGCTGCGACTAATTTGTGGGCATATAGAAAATTGTTAATAATAAAGAGAAGTAGAAAAAAATCGGATTTTTTTTAGATTAAGCCATACATGTTGTTTAGTATTGCTACAATAAGACTTAGAATGAGATTAAAAGAATGAGAATAAAACAGGCTGGTAAAAATATTAAATATACTACAATAGCATATGTTTTGAGGCTCACTTTACAGTTTATTGTAAGGCTAGTTTTTGTAAAGTCGTTGCCTATAGAGTATTTAGGTATCAATGGTTTGTTTACTAATTTGCTGGCAATGCTTTCGCTGGTCGAATTGGGTGTAGGGCCGGCAATAACATATAGTTTATATAAACCTTTAGCAGAGAAAGACACGGAGACTATTACAGCTTTAATGCGGGTGTTTAAAAAAGCATATGTTATTATTGGTATTTTTATTATTGTGGTTGGTATTTGTATGCTGCCATGGCTGGACTGGTTTATTAAAGGTAATAGTATTGAGAATACAGAATGGTTTTATATAATTTTTCTTTTAAATACAGGCAGTAGTTATTTTTATTCTTATAAACGTAATCTTCTGATTGCTGATCAAAAACAATATATCAATAGCATTTATCAATGTGGTGCCCAGGTAATACTTGCAATTCTGCAAATCACATTTTTACTTGTATATCCAAGCTATTTGCTTTACATTGTATTGATGCTTTTAGTAACAATAAGTGAAAATTATATGGCTGCTAAAAAGGCAGACAGAGTATACCAGTATTTGCATGAAGAGAAAAATATACAGTCTTTGCCTGATGATATTAAAAATACGATCATCAAAAATATTAAAGCTATGATTGCCCATAAGCTAGGCGGTATGGCGATATTTTCCACATCGAATTTGATATTATCTAAATTCGTTGGCTTAGCAGCGGTCGGGTTATACAGCAATTATTATCTTGTTATTGCTGCCGCTAATAGTTTCGCTGGTCAGTTTTTTTCTTCGATAACAGCAAGTATCGGCAATTTGATTGCCTTGGAAAGTAAGCAAAAGAAAGCAGATATTTTTAAGGTCACTGAGTTTATAGTAGCCTGGCAGGCACTGGTTATTGGCTGCGGTTTCTTCGCCCTGTTAAATCCGTTGATCGAACTTTGGCTGGGGAAGCAGTTTTTATTTGAGGAGACAATAGTGACCTGGTTGATAGTTAATTTCTATTTAATGTATATGCGGCAGGCGGTAAACTCCTTTAAAGATGCCAGCGGCCTGTATTGGAACGACCGTTTTAAGCCGATAGCGGAGGCAGTCATCAATTTGGCGGCTTCGGTATATCTTACTATCCATTATGGCGTGATTGGGGTTATCTGGGGCGGCATCATCAGCACCTTGCTGACCTGCTTTTGGGTGGAGCCGTATGTACTGTTCCGAAATGGCATCGATATCAAGCTGAGGGACTACTTTAAAGATTATTTGCAGTATGCTGTTTTGACTGTGCTGACAGCTGTTGTCAGCAAGTGGATTTATACAAGCTTATTTAATGAGGTCAGCATCATCAATTTTATCTTGGGTGTTATTTTGTGTTTTGCTATTAGTAATGTGGCATGGATCGCAGTATTCAGGAAGCGTGAGGAAATGGCTTACTTACGTAATGTTGCCAGAGATAAGTTTGGGATGAATTTTTTTTGAAAGAGGAAGAAATCACGATGTATATCAAACGCCATTTGGAGACGACAATTGAAAAACTGAGCGGTTGTTGTAAGGTACTTCTGGTTACTGGGCCGCGTCAGGTAGGAAAGACGACTTTGCTGCGCAGGCTGGCAGAAGGCAACAGGACTTATGTGACGATGGACGATATCAACGTGCGCAGCTTGGCAATGACGGAACCGGGGCTGTTTCTGCAGCGGTATAAACCGCCGCTCTTGATCGATGAGATCCAGATGGCTCCGAAGCTGCTGCCGTATATTAAAATGTACGTAGACGAGCATGGCAATAACGGTGACTTTTGGCTGACAGGGTCGCATGCTTTTGATTTGATGGAGAACGTCACAGAAAGCCTGGCAGGCAGGATCGCTATCGTTCATCTGCTTGGGTTCAGCCATGCCGAAGTAGCCGGTCTTGGTGCGGGAGCTTTTGTGCCGGAAGAAAAATTTTTACTGCAGCGGGCGCAGGAAGCTGAGCTACTGCCGATGCGTGATTTGTTTGAGCAGATCTGGCGCGGCAGTATGCCGGCGCTGAACAATGCCTCAGAACAGGATTGGAACAACTATTACTCTTCCTATGTGCAGACCTTTCTGCAGCGTGACGTCAGGGCGCTGACCCAGGTCAATGATGAACTGCAATTTTATCGGTTTTTATGTGCAGCAGCCAGCTATACCGGCAGTATGATCAACTATGCGGCGCTGGCCAAGGAAGCGGAGATCACTGCGCCAACGGCGAAGCAGTGGCTGAAGGTACTGGCAGCGGCGGGGCTGGTATATTTACTGGAGCCGTTCATGCATCCGAATTTAAAATATGGTGTGAAAGCGCCGAAGGTATATTTTACCGATACCGGCCTGGCTGCTTATCTGCTGCGCTGGAGTAATGCCGAGATCTTGGAAGCAGGGGCAATGTCGTCGAGCTTTTTGGAAACCTGGGCGGTGATGGAGATCTACAAGAGCTTCAGTAATTGCGGACAGATACCGCCGCTTGGTTATTACCGTGACTTTAACAGCCGGGAGGTAGAGCTTGTGCTGAATGTTGATGGCAGCATACATCCTTTGGCGATCCGCAAAAGCTCCAGCCCGGTGAAAGAAACGAAGAAGTTTGATATCCTGCGGCCGGTGGCAGAGGGAGAACGGGCCTTGAAATTAGGTGCAGGCGGCGTGATCTGTTTCGCCAATGATTTGCTGCCGATAGATGCCAGAAACTGGTATATACCGGCCGGGCTGTTGTAAAATTATCAATAAGTATTTTAAGGAATAACCTTTGCTGATTTTGAATGTGAGATTCAAGGCAGTAAGGGTTATTTTATATTTAGCTGAAAGTAAACGGTTTTTATTGCAGGGGAAATAAATATGTTTGAAGTTAAGACGAATTGCCTTTTGTCTTTGCCTTAGGTGTAGTATAATGAAAACATCTTTTAAAGAAAATGAGGCAGAAAATGCATTATAATGAAATAAAACAGGGTTACTTTATTGCGCGGCCCAATCGTTTTATTGCTCATATCGAGCTGGACGGGCAGGTAGAGGTTTGCCACGTGAAGAATACAGGGCGCTGTCGTGAGCTTCTGACGCCGAGAGCGGTGGTTTACGTGGAGTGTCATCATGACCCCAGGCGTAAGACAAAATATTCGTTGATCGCTGTCAGAAAGGGCAGCATGCTGGTCAATATGGATTCGCAGGCGCCGAATAAGGTGGTGGCCGAATGGCTGGCGTCAGGCGAACTGCTGCCGGGTCTTACGCTGCTGAAGCCTGAATGCAGGTATGGTGCTTCGCGCTTTGATTTTTATGCAGAAACGCAGCAGCAGCGAATGTTTATTGAGGTTAAAGGCGTGACGTTGGAGGAAAATGGCGTGGCAATGTTTCCCGACGCGCCGACAGAGCGCGGCATTAAGCATTTAGATGAGCTGGCGCAGGCGGTGCGGGATGGTTATGCCGCCACGGTGATTTTTGTGATCCAGATGCGCGGAGTGACCAGTTTTACACCGAATCGCCGCACACATGCGGCTTTTGCCGAAGCGCTGCAGCGGGCACAGCAGGCCGGGGTACTGGTGCTGGCTTATGATTGTGACGTAACGCCGGATGGCCTTAGTTTGGGTAAGCAGATTCCCTGCTGTATTTAAATTGGGAGATATGCTATAATAAAAAATCCTAGCGCTGTGCCTGCTTCAAGAGCTGGGGGCAGCATAGGGGCAGTACAGCTGAAAAAGAACGGAGCAGATTATGAGAGAATATACTAAGTTTTATATTACGCCGAAGGGTGAAAGAGCCGCCCGCAGCGGCCATCCATGGATCTATGCTGAGGAAATAACCAGGACCGAAGGCGAATACCAAAACGGTGATCTGGTTGACGTGGTTACAGGCAAAGGCAAATATTTAGGGACAGGTTTTGTCAATGACCATTCCAAGATCAGAGTGCGTCTGATTTCGACCAATACCAATGATAAATTTGACGCTGATTTCTGGGAACGGCGGTTGCGTTATGCGATCGATTATCGTCGTACTGTAATGCCAGGAGCTGATTTTAAATGCTGCCGCCTGATTTTTGGCGAGGCCGATCATTTTCCGGGTCTGACAGTAGACCGGTTCAATGACATTTTGGTTACACAGACTTTATCATTGGGGATAGAAGTGCGGAAAGAGTTGATTTTTAACCTGTTGTACAAGATTTTACGTGAGCAGGGTGAGGAAATCAGGGGCTTGTATGAACGCAACGATGTGAAGATCCGCCTGCTGGAAGGCATGGAGGAAAACAAGGGCTGGTTTGCGTTTGCAGAGACTGCAGAACCAGGGGAGCCGTTGACGGAAATCGTTGAAAACGGGATCAAGTATAATGTGGATGTAGAGAACGGTCAGAAAACAGGCTTCTTTTTAGATCAGAAGTATAATCGTCAGGCGATTGCTAAGATCGCCCGTGGTAAGCATGTACTGGACTGCTTTACCCATACGGGTGCGTTTGCCCTGAATGCGGCGGCGGGTGGAGCTGCTGCTGTAACAGCTGTAGATATTTCGGCCGAGGCAGTGCAGATGACGGACGCCAACGCCTCTAAAAACGGCTTGGATAAAGTTGTTAAAGGCTTGAAGGCCAATGTTTTTGATCTGCTGTCAGAACTGGTCAATAATAAGTCCCGGGAATATGATTTTATTATTTTAGACCCGCCGGCGTTTACAAAGTCGGGCAGTACGGTCAAAAATGCCATCCGCGGCTATAAAGAGATCAATTTAAAGGCTATGAAGCTGCTGCCGCGCGGCGGTTATCTGGCGACTTGTTCCTGCTCGCATTTTATGAAGGAAGAGCTGTTTGTGCAGATGCTGCATGATGCGGCTGCAGACGCCAATGTACAGCTGCGGCAGATCGAGGCGCGCCAGCAGTCGCCTGACCATCCGATTTTATGGAATGTCCCGGAGACGTATTATTTGAAATTTTATATTTTCCAGGTAGTTTAAGTTGTGATTTGGAGGCAAGATAATGCAGCTGCAGCAGTTATTGGAAGCTATGATCGCTTATATGGGCGGCGACGCCCGGCGGATCCAGCACTTTATTAAGGTACATGCCCTGGCGCAGTTGATCGGACGTCAGGAGCAGCTGAACGAAAGGATGCAGTTTATTTTAGAAGCTGCGGCGCTGACTCACGATATCGGTATCAAAAATGGCGAGGCGAAGTTCGGCGCCGGTAAATGCAGCGGTAAAACGCAGGAGCTGGAGGGACCGCCGGCAGCGGCAGAACTGCTGGCAAAGTTAGGTTTTGCTCCTGACGTCTGCGAGCGGGTATGCTATTTGATTGGGCATCATCATACTTATACCAATATCGATGGTATGGATTATCAGATTTTAGTGGAAGCTGATTTTTTGGTGAATTTTTATGAAGATGGCATGAGTAAGGAGGCTATCCAGACTGCCTGCGGGCGAATTTTTAAAACGGCGTCTGGTATCAGGCTGTGCCGCCAGATGTTTGGAATTTGAATGATGTATAAAAAGCACTTGCCGTAATGAAGCAGGCAAGTGCTTTTTCTGTTATAAATAATCGTGGGAGCCTGCGCCTGCAGGAGCCGAAAATGGAACAGACCCTTATGGCAGCGGCTTATGCCGACTGACCGTAAGGGTCTGTTCACTATGTTAAGGAGAGGGGAACGCTTATTTAACTGCCGTCAGATATTTGCCAATGGCGGCTGCGGCTCCGCGTCCCTCGGCAATGGCCCAGACTACCAGGCTTTGGCCGCGGCGGGCGTCGCCAGCCGCAAAAATACCGGGGATCGAGGTCATATAATCATTATCATTGGCCGCAATAGTATTGGCCTCTGATCTGGCAAATTTAAATTCGTCAAATAACTGTGTTTCAGTGCCGATAAAACCCATTGCCAGAAGCACCAGCTGAGCTGAAACTATTTGTTCTGTTCCGGCGATCTCGACAGGAATTAAACGCCCGGCTTCCTTCTGCCAGTCGATCTGGCAGAGCCGCAGTTTATCGACTTTTCCATTTTTGCCGATAAATTCCTTGCTCATGATACAGTAGTCGCGCGGATCCTGGTGGTACAGCTCGAAGGCTTCTTCCTGCCCGTAATCAGTTTTGAAAACACGAGGCATTTCCGGCCAGGGGTTATCTGCAGTACGGGAATGGGGCAGGCAGGGCATGATCTCGATCTGTTTTACGCTTCTGCAGCCCTGACGAATGGCTGTCGCTACACAGTCGGTGCCGGTATCGCCGCCGCCGATGACGATAACATCTTTCCCCTTGGCGGAAACAGCTTTTTTATCCTGCAGGCTACTGTCTAAAAAGCTTTTAGTGACGCTGTGCAGATAATCCTTGGCAAAGTGGATGCCCTGCAGCTCGCGGCCGGGGATGGTCAGATCACGCGGTACGGTACTGCCGGTACAAAGGGCGATCGCATCGAACTGTTTCAGCAGTGTTTCCGAAGAAATTTTGTGGCCGATCTCACTGTTCAGTTCAAAGGTGACCCCGGCCTCTTCCAGAAGCTTGATGCGTCGTTCTACCAGATGCTTGTCCAGCTTCATATTGGGTATACCATACATCAAAAGCCCCCCGGCGCGGTCGGCACGTTCATAGACGGTGACGCTGTGGCCTGCCTTGTTAAGCTGGTCAGCACAGGCCAGGCCGGCCGGGCCGCTGCCGATAACGGCAACTTTTTGTCCGCTGCGGTGAGTCGGCTTGTTGGGTTTGACATAGCCTTCTGCAAATGCTGTTTCAATGATATATTGTTCAAGATTGCGGATACTGACTGCACTGCCTGCCAGGCTGGCACTGCAGGCTCCTTCACAGGGAGCCGGACAGACGTGCGAGGTGAATTCCGGGAAATTATTAGTTTTATTCAGGCGCGCATAGGCGAAATGATCCAGCCCCTGATAAACAAAGTCGTTAAATTCCGGCATCAGATTATGCAGCGGACAGCCTGATAAGGCTTTGCCCAGCATTACGCCGCTGTGGCAGAAGGGAATACCGCAGTCCATGCAGCGCGCAGCCTGTTTTTGCAGTTCTTCTTTGTGAGGCAGACTGCTGGTTTTGATTTCTTCCCAGTCTTTGATGCGCTCCTGAGGCGGGCGCAGCGCAAGTTCCTGCCGTTTGTAATCCATAAATCCGGTCGGTTTACCCATTATGCCTGCACCTCCTCAAATACTTTGATCGTCGCTTCCTGCTCGCTCATACCGCTTTGCAGGTATTGGGCTACTTTTTCGGTAACGCGCTTATAATCTTTGGGAATGACCTTGACAAATTTTTTGACGTAACTGTCCCAGTCTGCCAGAATCCGGCGGGCAATACTGCTGCCGGTATATTCTGCGTGTTTCAGGATCATTTTCTGCAGCTGCATGGTATCATTGATTTCCTTCAACTGTTCCAGCAGTACGATTTCTTTGTTACAGTAGCCCGAAAAGGTACCGTCTTCATCTAAAACATAGGCAATACCGCCGCTCATGCCGGCAGCAAAGTTCCGTCCGGTCTTACCCAGAATAACGACGGTGCCGCCGGTCATATATTCGCAGCCGTGGTCGCCGACACCTTCGATAACGGCATTGACGCCGCTGTTGCGAATGCAGAAACGTTCACCGGCAATACCGGAAATATAGGATTCACCGCTGGTGGCGCCGTAGAAGGCCACGTTGCCGATAATGATGTTTTCGTGCGGATTGAAAGGCGCTTCTGCAAAGGGATGGATGATAATTTTACCGCCGGAAAGACCCTTGCCGACGTGGTCGTTGGCATCGCCTTCGAGACGCAGGGTGATACCGGGCGGTAAAAAGGCTCCAAAGCTTTGTCCGGCCGAGCCTTTGAAGTGCAGTCTGATCGTATCTTCCGGCAGGCCGTCCAAACCGTAAAGGCGAGTGATCTCACTGCCGAGGATGGTACCGACGACACGGTCGGTATTTTTGATAGGCAGCGTGATATCGACCTGTTTTTTGCCGGCGACAGCGGTTTTGCAGATTGCCAGCAGTTCACGGCAGTCCAGCGATTTTTCCAGCTGGTGGTTTTGTTCGGTGGTGCAAACCTGGCTGGTGCCCGGTTCTACCTCCGGTTTATAAAGCAGCGGCGCTAAGTTAAGGTTTTTATTTTTCCAGTTACGCTCCGGTTTAGCCAGCAGTACTTCCGTACGTCCCACCATTTCGTCGATACTGCGGAAGCCCAGTTCGGCCATATATTCGCGAACCTCCTGGGCAATGAAGTGCATAAAGTTGACGACATACTCTGGTTTGCCCTTAAAGTTACGGCGCAGCTTCGGGTCCTGGGTAGCGACGCCCATAGGACAGGTATTCAGATTGCAGACGCGCATCATAACGCAGCCCAAAGCGATCAGCGGCGCAGTGGCAAAGCCGAACTCTTCGGCACCCAGCAAGGCGGCGATGATCACGTCGCGTCCGGTCATCAGCTTACCGTCGGTTTCCAGAGTCACACGGTTGCGCAGGTTGTTGAGCAGCAGCGTCTGATGGGTCTCCATCAGTCCCAGCTCCCAGGGCAGTCCGGCGTGGTTGATACTGGTGCGGGGGGAAGCACCTGTACCGCCGTCGTAGCCGGAGATCAGCACTACATCGGCACAGGCTTTAACGACGCCTGCGGCAATGGTGCCGACGCCAACCTCAGAAACCAGCTTGACGCTGATTTTGGCACGTGGGTTGGCGTTTTTCAAATCGTGTATCAGTTCGGCTAAATCTTCGATCGAATAAATATCGTGATGGGGCGGCGGTGAGATAAGGCCGATACCGGCAGTAGTCCCGCGGCATTCGGCGATCCAGGGATAGACTTTACCTCCGGGCAGCTGACCGCCTTCACCTGGTTTGGCACCTTGGGCGATCTTGATCTGGATCTCATCCGCGTTGACCAGATAATTGCTGGTAACGCCAAAGCGGCCTGAGGCCACCTGTTTGATAGAACTGCGCTTACTATCGCCGTCAGGCTGGGGACGGAAGCGGGAAGGATGTTCGCCGCCCTCGCCCGTATTGGACTTACCGCCGATACGGTTCATAGCGATCGCCAGACATTCGTGCGCTTCCTGGCTGAGTGAGCCGTAGCTCATTGCGCCGGTTTTAAAACGTTTACAGATGCTGTCTACAGATTCTACCTGTTCGATAGGTATCGGCAGCCGCTGCGGAGTGAAGGTCAGCATACTGCGCAGGTTCTGATTGGCAAAAGCACTGCTGTTCAGTTCGCGGGAAAAGCGTTTGAACATAGTGTAATCGTTTTCGCGGCAGGCCTGCTGTAGTGCAAAAACAGTCTGCGGATTGAACATATGCCGTTCGCCGCCGCTGCGCCATTGGTAAACACTGCCGGATTCATAGCTGCACAGATCAGACGCATCAGCTTTGAAGGCCGGCAGATGACGCAACTCTACTTCTTTGGCGATCTCGTCCAGGCCGATCCCTTCCAGTCGGGAAGGTGTGCCGGTGAAATATTTTTCGATCACACAGCTGCTGATGCCGATAGCTTCAAAAATCTGGGCGCCGCGATAAGACTGCACTGTAGAAATACCCATTTTGGAAAGGATCTTGGCGATACCGTGGGTGCAGGCGTCGATATAGTTTGCGGTGGCCTGCTCTACTGTAACGCTGGTGATCATACCGTTAGAGCACATTTCTTCGATCGTTTCAAACGCTAGGTAGGGATTGATGCCGCTGACGCCATAGCCAAGCAGCAGTGCAAAATGATGCACTTCGCGCGGTTCGGCCGATTCGATAATAATAGAAGCTTTGAGCCGGCTGCCGCTTTTGATCAGATGATGATGCAGGCAGGCGCCGGCCAAAAGGGCAGGAATAGCCGCCATTTCTTCGTTCATTTCACGGTCAGATAAAATCAGAATACATTTATCCTGTGCGATCATAGCGTCAGCCTGTGCGCACAGGCTGTCAAGTGCGTGTTTGAGCCCTGGTCCGCCGGCGGCTACCGGGTAAAGCATCGGCAGTGTCGCCGCCTGGAATTTAGGCTGCTGGATATTTTTGAGCTTGGCCAGCTCGATATTGCTCAAAACAGGCGATTCGGCTGAAATTTGCCGGCAGCTGTCAGGCTGCGGGTCGATCAGGTTTTTCTCCGGACCGATGCCGCTGGTCGTATCAGTAAACACTTCCTCGCGAATAGCGTCTATAGGAGGATTGGTGACCTGGGCGAAAAGTTGCTTGAAATAGTTGTATAAAAGCTGCGGTTCTTCGGATAAAACGGCCAGTGGAGCGTCGTTGCCCATCGCTCCCAGCGGATCTATCCCCTTAGTAACCATTGGTTTCAGAAACTTGGTCAGGTCTTCCAGCGTATAGCCAAAAGCCAGTTGCCGTCGCAGCAGGGTTTTGGGATCGGGCTTCGGCAGCTCGGTAGTGAGCTTGATCGCATTCAATTTAATAAGGTTTTCGTCCAGCCATTTGCGATAGGGCTGTTCGGTAGCTATTTTATGTTTGATCTCGTCGTTGCCGATGATGCGGCCTGCTACAGTATCGATGACCAGCATCCTGCCCGGCCGCAGACGGTCTTTTTTGACAATGGTCGCCGGATCCAGATCGACGACGCCGACCTCGGAGGCCAGAACGATCATATCATCCTGAGTTATGTAATAGCGGGAAGGCCGCAGGCCGTTGCGGTCCAGAGCGGCGCAGATAGTGCGTCCGTCGGTAAAGGCCATGGCGGCAGGTCCGTCCCAGGCTTCAATCAGAGAATTATGGTATTCAAAAAAAGCTTTCAGATCCGGATCGATATGGGGATTTTTGCCCCACGGTTCGGGAATCATCATCATTACAGCATGCGGCAGGCTGCGTCCCGACATGACAAGAAATTCCAGACAGTTATCGAACATTCCCGAATCAGAGCCGGTTTCGTCGATGATAGGCATGATATCTTTGATCTTGCTGCCCCAGAGGCTGTTGCCGCACATCGTTTGGCGGGCGCGCATCCAGTTGATGTTGCCGCGCAGGGTATTGATCTCGCCGTTATGCATCAGATAACGGTAAGGATGGGCGCGTTCCCAGCTGGGAAAGGTGTTGGTGCTGAAACGGGAATGGACTAAAGCCATTGCTGTTTCCATAGAACTGTCCTGCAGGTCAGAATAAAAAGAACCCAGCTGCTCCGTAGTCAGCATCCCTTTATAAACGATAGTCCGTGAAGACAGGCTGGCGATATAAAAATACCTGCCGCCGCGCAGCCTGCCATAGCGAATATGATTTTCGGCCTGACGGCGGATGCTGTACAGCTGTCGTTCAAAGGCATTATCGTCGATGCTCAGCCGGTCGATGATCTGTGGGCTGGCCTTGATAAAGACCTGCGCCATGAACGGCTGGCTCTGGCGTGATTTTTCACCCAGTACCTCCGGGTTGACCGGTACGTTACGCCAGCCTAAAAGCTCCTGTCCGTTTGCAGTAACAAGCTTTTCAAAATGACGCTGGGTGTTTTCTCTCTCTACAGCGTCAGGCGGCAGGAACATAAAGCCAACGGCATAATGGCCGGGCTGTGGCAGTTCGATATCGAGCTTGGCACATTCTTTGACCAGAAAGGTGTGCGGCAGCTGAAGAAGGATACCCGCGCCGTCGCCGGAATTCATATCGGCGCCTTGACCGCCGCGGTGGTCCATATTGCGCAGCACCACTAAAGCCTGCCGCAGGATCTTATTGGATTTACGGCCTTTGATGTTGGCGACGACACCCAGACCGCAGGCGTCGTGCTCGAACCAGGGATCATAAAGCCCCTGCTTGGGCGGTAATGAAGTATACATGTGATTTTCCCCTCTCAAAGCAAATTATATCTATATACAAAACTGCAAGTTTAATTATAAAATACGCAAAAAATAAATGCAAATTGTATACATTATATTTTAAAGTCTTTGACAAGCGGAATAAAATACTGTAAAAATTAAACAAAAACAGCTTGCAGCAAGTCAGCAACTGTAAAAAGACAGAATATTGAAATGTTTGTGAAAAATCAGTAAGAGCGGCTTTTGCACTATACAAAGTTTATTTAATAGTGTAATATTAAATACTGTAAGGCAATGAATATTGCAGATAGGGGAGATGAAGATGAGTAAGGCCGCAAAATTTGATGAATTTTTAAGTTCCAATAATATCAACTGTTTTTCAAAGGAAGAAATCGATAACGAAATGCACAGCATCGTTTATCGTGCCCATATGGAAGTCAGCAGTCAGAATCTGCCGACGATGATCGTGCTGGACGACAGCATCTATACGATGATCCAGGTGCGCGTTGCCGCTGGCGTTGTCAATGCCGGCAACCGCGAAGGCGTTTTGATGCATATCAACGAGCTTAATAAAAAATACAAGGTTTTTAAATACTATGAAGGCGACAACGGGGATATCTGCCTTGACAGCTGCATCACTACGACTGACGAAGGCTTTGAAGCGCCTGTTATCCACACAGTGATCGATGTTATTTTAAAACATCTGGTAGAAGAATACCCTGTCCTGATGCGTAAAGTCTGGGGCAATTAATTTATAATCATAAATAGCAATGAAGCTGTGAGGCCTTGGGTCCCGCAGCTTTTTTGTAAGGAGGAGCAAACACAGTGAACAAGTTCGGCTTGACTACTGAAGAAGCGAGCAAAGCATTATCCGAGCAGGGCAATAATGCCCTGACTCAGCCCACGCGCGAAACCTTTTGGGATAAGCTGTGGGAGAATTTTAAAGACCCTATCATCCGGATCCTGATCCTGGCGCTGTTGGTCAACGTAGTTTTTGTTTATATGGGGCACGGCGACTGGATCGAAACGATGGGTATTTTTCTGGCCATCATTCTGGCGACTTTTGTTTCTACTTATTCTGAGTACAGCAATGAAAACGCTTTCCAGAAACTGCAGGAAGAAGCCAGCCGTATCCGCTGCAAGGTTTGGCGTGACGGCGAGCCGGTTGAGTTGCATATCGATGATATCGTCGTCGGTGATGCGGTAATTCTGGAGGCCGGCGATAAAGTTCCGGTCGATGGTATCTTACTGGACGGCGATGTGAAGCTTGACCAGGCGGCCCTGAACGGCGAAAGCAAGGAAGCCCATAAGCTGATCGCTCCGCCCGATTTTACCTGGGGCGATGGTACTATCGATTTTCTGGACGAGCATAAGCTGTTCCGCGGCAGCGTCGTTGTCGAAGGTCAGGGCATCATGCAGGCCGTTAAGATCGGCGACAGCTCTATCTACGGTCAGTTGACCCAGGAGCTTAAGGATGATGAACGTGACAGCCCGCTGAAATTAAAACTTAAGGGACTGGCGCATCATATCAGCCAGTTTGGTTATGCCGGCGGTGTGCTGATCGCTTTGGCAGTCATGCTGCATAAAGCCTATCTGTACGGCGATTTCGGCGCTTATTTTGCTAATACGCCGCTTTTGCTGTCTGATCTGGTGCAGGCTGTTATTCTGGGTATCATCATTATCGTTATGGCGGTGCCGGAAGGGCTGCCGCTGATGATCGCGATCGTTTCGTCGCTGAATATGAAAAAAATGCTGCGCGATAACGTACTTGTGCGGAAGCTGGTCGGTATCGAAACTGCGGGCAGTCTGAACCTGCTTTTTACCGATAAGACAGGCACGATCACAAAGGGCAAGCTGGAAGTCGTGCGGTTCATTACCGGCGACCGTCAGGAATACCCTGCGTTTGACGTACTGCCTGCAAAGCTGAAGGCCTTTACTTACCAAAACGTTGTGCTCAATACCTCGGCAGCCGTTTCTGACGGCGCTATGGTCGGCGGCAATATGACTGAGCGGGCGCTCAGCAACTATGTAGGCAGCTACCGTATGGAAGAAATGCTGCACCGTGATAAATTTATTCCTTTCAACAGCGCCAATAAATATTCTTGGGCGGCAGTCAGCGGTAACGGCGAGCGTTACTGCCTGGCTAAAGGCGCTCCGGAAAAGCTGATTTTGCAAATCAGCCACTACTGGGATGCGGAAGGCAACCGCCAGCCGCTGACCGAAGAAATGAAAAAAACACTGGATGACAGAATGCTGGAACTGGCAGCAGATGCGATCAGGATGCTGGCACTCTGCACCTATGAAAGCGATATCGAAGGCGATGAGCTGCCGGCAGACGGACTGACGCTGGTAGGTATTCTGGGTATTCGCGACGAAGTCCGTCCCGAAGCGATCGAAGCGATTGCTGAAGTTCAGGATGCAGGCGTACAGATCGTTATGATCACCGGTGACCGCCGCGAAACCGCGGTAGCGATCGCTAAAGACGCAGGCCTGCTGCAGCGTCCGAACGAGTTGGTCTGGACCTCGGCTGAGCTTGCGGAAATGAGCGACGAACAGGTGAAACTGGAGCTGCATAAGCTGCGCGTAGTAGCCCGCGCCCTGCCGATGGATAAATCACGGCTGGTGCGCCTGGCACAGGAGATGAACCTGGTAGTAGGTATGACAGGTGACGGCGTCAACGACTCGCCCGCACTCAAAAAAGCCGATGTAGGCTTTGCGATGGGCAGCGGTACCGAAGTTGCCAAAGAAGCCGGTGACATCGTAATTCTTGACGATAATTTCCTCAGTATCAAACAGGCGATCTTATACGGACGTACGATTTATAATTCTATCTGTAAATTCATCGTCTTCCAGCTGACGATCAACTTCTCAGCCGTAGCGATAAACTTCATAGCACCGTTTATCGGCATCGATAAACCGCTCACCATTACGCAGATCCTCTGGATCAACCTGGTCATGGATACTCTGGCGGCACTGGCCTTCGGCGGTGAGCCAGCGCTGGAAAAATACCTGCGTGAAAAGCCAAAAGACCGCAGCGCACCGATAGTCAGCAAAAAAATGCTGTCTACCATCACTATGGGCGGCGTGTATATGACATTTATCGCGATCCTCTTTTATAAGAGCAGCTATGTCGATCATCTGTTCCGCAATGCGCCCGACCATATCTACACATATACGGGCTTCTTCTGCACATATATCTTTATGGCGGTAGCCAACGGTTTTAATGTGCGTGTTTCCGGTCTTAACCTGCTGGAGCACATCGACAAGAACAAAGGCTTCCTGAATGTAATGGCGCTGATCGTGGCGATCCAGGTGCTGCTGACCTATGTCGGCGGTCGCATCCTGCGTACGACACCGCTGAACCTGCACGAATGGAGCGTAGTTGTTTTGTTCGGTCTGTCGATCATCGTTGTTGACCTGCTGCGCAAAAGCGTTTGTCAAATGCTGGAGAAAAAATAAAAGCCAACCCCTAAACAGAGATTATAAAAAATAGGAGTGATGACTGTATGGATCCTCTCGGGTCTATCAAAGAAGTATTTATTGTTATTGTTTTGATTTTAATGAACGGCCTGCTGGCCATGCTGGAAATGGCGCTGGTCTCGGCGCGTAAAAGCCGGCTGGAGCAGCTGGCTGATGAGGGAAGCAGCAAAGCTGCGTATATTTTAAAGCTTGCTCAGGAACCGACTGAGTTTTTATCAACGGTGCAGATCGGTATCACACTGGTCGGCATCGGCACCGGCGTATACAGCGGCGCCATGCTGGCAGCGCCTTTGGAAGGACTGCTGCGTGAGATTAGCGTACTGCGTCCTTATGCCGGCGTAGTGTCGTATACCTTCGTCGTGGCGCTGGTGACCTATCTCAGTTTGATCTTAGGCGAGCTGATACCAAAAAAAATGGCGCTCAACAACCCGGAAAAGGTTGCCATGAGCTTTGCCGGTTTTATCAAGGTCATTATTACCGCGTTTAAACCGCTGACTGTCTTTTTAAGCGTTTCGACCAGGTTTTTACTGAAGGCGCTGGGGCTTAAGCCCAGTGACGAACCTCCGGTCACGGAAGAAGAAGTGCGCGTACTGCTGGAGCAGGGCCGGCTGCATGGAGTATTTAACGTCGGCGAGCAGAAAATGATCGAAAACGTTTTTGAACTGGATGACCTGCGCGTAAGCGAGATCATGACGCCGCGGACCAAGATCACCTGGCTTGACGTCAACGATCAGCTTTATAAGCACTTGGAGGTCATTGCGGAAAAACAGTATTCCTGCTATGTTGTGGCCGAAGAAGATTTGGAACACGTCCTGGGAGTTGTCTATACGAAACGGTTTTTAGCCGATGTCCTGGGCGCTACCGGCGCTTCGATGCGCAGCTCGGTGCAGCAGCCGCTGTATGTGCCTGAAGGTATGTATACCCAAAAGCTGCTGGATATGTTCAAGGACACGCGGATCAAGGTGGCGCTGGTCATGGATGAATTCGGCGGGCTGGCAGGTATGGTGACCCTGCGTGATATTATTGAGCATCTGGTCGGCGATCTGCCTTCCTATGATGAAGAATTCAAACAGGAGATCGTCGAACGTGAAGACGGCAGCTGGCTGGTAGACGGCTTACTGCCGATCAGCGAATTTAAAGACTTCCTTGATCTGGATGAGCTGCCGCTGGAAGAAAAAACGGGTTTCAATACTGTGGCCGGTTTCGTCGTTACCAATATCGGGCATATCCCGACTGCCGGCAACTACTTCCTGTGGAATGGCTACCGCTTCGAGGTCGTCGATATGGACGGCACCCGCATCGACAAAATACTGGTCGAAAAACTGCCGGAAGCGGAAGCTGCAGAGACAGATACAAAGGACCAATAAAAAGAATAATAAAGCCCCGGCCGCTGGCCGGGGCTTTAATTTTATACAGACGCTGTTTTTAAAATTTCAGGGATGCGGCACGGTCTAAAAAGCCGCGCAGAATATCGCAGGAAGCTGCAAACTTGGCTTGTTCTTCGTCAGTGAGTTCGACTTCTAAAATTTCTTCCACACCGTTTTTGCCGATAACGCAGGGGACGCCTGCCGCCACATCGTGCTGACCATATTCGCCGCGCAGCAGGGTCGAGCAGGGCCAGACAAGCTTCTGATCGTGGAAGATCGCGCTGATAAGCATTTTGGCCACATTGGCGATACCAAATTCGGTGCAGCCTTTGCCGTCGATTTCAATATCACCGGCTTTTTTGACCTGCGTTTGCAGATCTTCCAGGCTGATTTCTGCCAAAACCGGACGTTCCCGGCGCAGCTGCAGAAAGGGCTTGCCTCCGATAAAAATGCGTGACCAGACGATAAAGCTGGAATTACCATGCTCACCCATACAGAAGCCGTGAATAGAACGGCGGCTGTAGCCGGTGGCCTTGCTGAGTACCCGCAGCAGGCGATAGGTTTCCAGGCTGGTGCCTGTACAGAAGCAGCGGGAAGGCTGCCAGTCCATCTGCCGGCGGATGTATTCGCAGATGATGTCCGCAGGATTGGAAATACTGATCATGATACCGCGAAAATCGATCTGTTTTAAATGTGAAACAACTTCGTTGGCCATTTTGATCGAATCGTCGAACATATCCAGCCGGGTCTCACCGGGTCGACGGCTGCGGCCAAAGGCCATGACCATGATATCGGCATCGTGCAGCTCTTCATAGGAGCCGGCGCGGATACTGACATCTTTGCCGCACAGCGAGCCGCTGACACAGTCATCCAGGTCCAGCGCCTGACCGATAGCTTTTTCTTTCAGGATATCTATCAGGACGATATCGTCGGCTTCACCGGATTGGATCAGTGCCAGTGCGACATGTGAACCAACGTGGCCGGCACCGACGATAACAACTTTACGGGTCTTGAACATAAATATTCCTCCTCTGCGATAAATGATTACTTATAGTATAACACTTTTTAGAAACATTGTTGAAATGAAGAATTTTACTGATTTTAGGAATAAGTTATTATTGGGCAGCAATCACAAAAAAGAACGGCAGCTATTGCTGCCGTTCTTTGATCATTATTTAAGCTGGTTACGTTATTGGATCACGCCGCCGGAAACAGTACCGATGATTTCTATATCCTTCATCGTAGCCTTATTGGCTTCAGTAACTTCTTCGGCCAGGACGGTAAAGTCTGCCCATTTGCCGGTCTCGATCGAACCGAGCCTGTCTTCCAGCTGCAGCAGCCAGGCGGCATTTAAGGTGATGCAGCGCATTGCTTCATCGGCGGTCAGGCACTGGTCTTCACCATAAACTTTACCGCTGATGCCTGATTTGCGGTTGCAGGCGCACCAGGCGGAAAAGAGCGGATTGACCTCTGTGATCGGGTCGTCGGAATGCACGCCGAAGCGGACGCCGTGGTTGACAGCGCTGCGCATCGGCTCCATGCGTTTGACCTCGTAAGGCCCTACGGTGTATTCAGCATGGACGTCGCCCCAGTAATACAGATGGTTGGCGAAGAAATTAGCGCCGATATTCAGTTCATGTAGGCGTGCCAGCTGGTTTTCAGTTGCCAACTGCACATGCTCCACAGTATGGCGGTAGATGCTGGTTGGGTTTTCTTCCCGCAGGCGTTTTACTACGCGCAGTACCTGCTCGGTAGCGCCGTTGCCGTTAGTATGGATAGAGACCGAGTAGCCGTGTTCCTCACATTCCTTCAGGATATCGAACATGGTATCGTCGTCGTAGATCAGCTTGCCGTTTTTGGCGCCGCTGTAATATTCCTTATTCAGTAAATTGGCAGTATAGCCCTGGATCGAACCGTCAGCCAGAATCTTGGCGTGGTTAAAAATGAAACGGTCATTTTCGATCTGCTGACGCAGCTGCTGCAGGCCATTCCAGCCGCCGAAGACACCATCCATATTTTTACTGTAGAAAGGTTCCACAACAAAACGTACAGGCAGCTGTTCTTTTTTCAGAGCGTTAGTATAACCGTCAATAGCCTTCGGGGTCAGGATAAAGCCGAAAGCCTTATCAGCGATCGTGGTGCAGCCGTTGTGTTTGGCCAGCTTGGCGATATAACGGGTCGCTTTTTCGGCGGTTTCCGCAGCGTCGCCGCTGATCCGCATACCGCCTGCCTTTAAAACATAGGACATAAATTCGGGTTCGGCAACGTTGCCGTTGCAGCTGCCGTCCGGATAACGGCCGATATTGTCGTCGTGGACAGCATCGATGCCGGACAGCTCGATCGCACGGGTATTGACGGTCATCAAATGGCCGGAAGCATGGTTCAGGCAGATGGGTACAGTGCTGGAAACCTGGTCGAGCCATTTGCTGTTGATGTTTTCCAGCTTGGCGTCGCCCAAGATCAGCGGATCGATACCATAAGTACTGAGCCAGTTCTGATCGTTATATTTACCGGGGTTCTTTTCTATTACCTCACGCAGCTTGGCAATGATCTCGTCCGGCGTTTTGCTGCCTCTGGAAATCTCGCCGTCAGCAGTATGCCGGTCAAAGTAGCCGATATAAACATAATTCATATTATACAGGCCGCTTTGCTGAGCGTGCATATGGGCTTCGATAAAACCGGGATAAATAACATTGTTGATAAACGTATCATTGATCTGATAAGAAGCAGCATGCGCTTTAAAATAAGCCTCCATATCGATAAAATCACCGACTGCGATAATAGTGCCGCCGGCAACGGCAACACATTCTGCCCACGGCATCTGCGGGTTCATGGTCACTACCTTCTGCGCGCGGTAGATAGTAACCTGAGCGTTCTGAAAGACTACCGGATCGGAAATCACCTGAAAATTTGCGGACATATACATAAGATCACCTCATTATAAATTTACTGATTAACAGTTAAAATCATTTAGTTATTTTTTCATTGGGCAGCGGTCCGGTGCTGAGCCAGAACAGAGCGCAAATGAAGCCCAGGACATACAGGCCCAGCTGAGTGGAATTTTGGCGGGTGCTGCGGTTGATAGCGGTCAAGACAGCGGCGTCATCGGCATTTGCCGCTTTATCCGCAATATATTTTGCGAAAGCAGCGTCCGGCATAAAGCCGATGGAAGCCTGCTCGCTGATAACGGTTTTGGAAGTACTGCTCAGATCGGCGCTGCTCAAAGCGGCGTCCTTAAAAGTACCGGTGATGGAAAACAGCATGACTACGCCCAGAATAGCGACGCCGATTGCCTGACCGACATTGCGGGTCGCGGTCTGGATACCGCTGGACTGCTGAGCATCGCGGGCATTGACTGCTTCTGCGATGATATTGGAAGACTGTGAAGCAACAAAGCCCTGCCCGGCGCCGAAGAAGAACAGGCCCACATACATCAGCCAGTTAACTCCGTAAGGATTTAAGGACAACGCCATCGGGATCGTCGAAAGGGCAACCATAGCGATACCCGTGCGGCAGATCTTTTTCGGCGAAGCATCGGGACTGAACTTGGGGATACCCATAGAGAACACGATCATCGGGATCGCCATAGCGCTCATGGCTATACCGGTCATAATGGCGCTGAAACCGGCGACCAGCTGCAGATAAGTGATGACCAGGAAGAACGACCCGCCGAAGCAGAGGAACAGCATCGCTGTAAGATACAGTCCACTGCGTACCTGCGGCGTCGTTAAGAAGGAGGAAGGAATAAGACAGGAACCATAGGTTTTTTCAACATTACGTTCGATACGGACCAGGAGCACCAGAGTGATAAGCCCCAGCAGCGCGATAAACAAAGCTGGTGACATACCGAACAAAACTAACGGACTGCCGCCGATAACAGGCGGCGCGATCGGATCGATCAGGCCCCAGACTGGGATCTTGCTGATACCGATGATCAGTAAAAACAGGCCGGCAACGGCAACGACCGTACCTTTCAGGTCAAAACGCACTTTTTGTTCGGGCAGCGGAACATCGCCTACCAGCAGCGAACCTACAAAAACGATAGTAAAATAAACGGCCATGCAGCTAAAGGCTATGCGCCAGTCAAAAGTATCGATCAAAAAACCGGCGGCGATAGGGCCGAGGCAGGAAGCGATACCTGTAGCAGCGCCGATAGCCCCGAAAGCGAAAGCGCGGTCATTGCCCTGATACAAACCGGGGATCAGCCCGAGTACAGAAGGGATAAGGAAACTGGCGCCGATACCGACCAGCAGACGGCCGCCCCAGGTGAACATAAAAATGTTGCCGGAGAAAGCTACGACAAGTTCGCCGACGGCGCACATCGCAGCGCCGATGCGGAAAGTTTTTTTCCAGCCGACTATCAGGCCGACCATACCGCCGACGATCATCAGGCAGCCGGCGCACAAAGAATAAATAATGTTGGCCAGCTGGATGTCTGACATTGTCGCATTAAGACTGGCCAGCAGGGAAGCTGTAGCCACGGTAAGCACCGAATTATCGCCGGAAGTGCCGATTTGGGCCATGACCAGAGGAAAGAGACCGAGAAACTTGTATTTACTGAGAGCAGAGTTAGTAGACATAATGACCTCCCCAAAACTTTAGAATTTAAATATCTTGCAAGATTTCTTCTTGTCTTTATTGTAAAACCTGGGGTAGAATAAGTATAATACTAGTTATTGTATGTACTCATAAGCTATTTGTTATGAAAGGTGACGGTCATGGATCTATTACAGCTCAAGTATTTTAAAGTAGTCGCCGAACAGGAACACATCACCAAATCAGCCAAGCTGCTGATGGTATCACAGCCCTACCTGAGCGCTATCGTTGCCCGGCTGGAAGAAGAAATGGGCGGGCAGCTTTTTGACCGCGACGGACGTAACGTAGTGCTGAACGAATACGGCAAGATCCTGCTGCACCATGCCAACGAAGCCCTGCAGCATCTGGAGGACGCCAAAAAGGAAATCGCCGACATGCGCTCGCGCGATACTAAATACATTCGTCTTGGCAGCAGCAGTACCATGCTTTCCAAACGCTGGCTGGTGGATTTTCTTAAAGAACATGACGATATCAGGCTGGCGCATCTGCTGGCAGCGCATAACGAGATCATGGACGGACTTCTGAGCGGCCGCTTTGACTTTGGGCTGACAACGGGCAGGCTCGATCATCCTAAAATCATTTCAGTGCCGCTGTGGAAAGACCGTTATACACTGCTGGTCGGAGCCAGGCACCCTATGGCCCGCCGCCGGAAGATCTATCTGCAGGATATCCAAAACGAAAAGATCTGCGCCCTGCCGGAGGATCAAAGCAAGCTGAGGATCGTTGACGAGCTGTGTAAAAAAGCCGGCTTCGAGCCGGACTTTGTCCTGGAAGGCAATGTTGAGCTGCTGAGCGACTATATGCGCGAAGGGCTGGGCGTTTCTTTCGGACTGGCGAGCGTCAGAGATGCTTACCGTGATATCCGTTCCATACCGCTGGCTGACGAGATCGGTGAAGCCAGTATTTACCTGTCGTGGTGCGGTGAGCGTTATCTCACCAATTCCATGCTGACGCTGCAAAGCTATCTGCGGGACGTAGGCAAACAGATAGAAGCTGAAAGGTAAATTGCTGCATAGTATAAAAAAATAACGTATAAATAAAAAGACTGAGCTTAGGCTCAGTCTTTTTATTTATATTGCCAGACAAGGCAGGAACTGCGCAGACGCCGACAGTTTTAAAGCCGCTGGCGTAATGCGCCGGGCAAGACTCGCAGACATTTTACACAAACAAACAGTAAGTGTCTTGCGGGGGGGCACAAACGTGCTATAATGATTACGATTATTACTATAACAAATGTTTTGGTATAAAACAAAAAAGTGATGCTTTGGTTTCGATATTTTAAACTAAAATACTAATGTTTTTGAGGGCTGAGGTGAAGTATGTACGATGAAAGCTGCCTGCCGCGTATCGGCAGTAATATCCGCCTGCTGCGCGGTGCCTGTCAGTTCAACCAGCAGCAGTTTGCCGAACGTATCGGCATCAGTCAGACCCATCTGAGCAATATCGAGCATAACAATGTGCAGGTCAGCTTAAAGCTGCTGGTACGCAGCGCCAATGTTTTGGACTGCACGCTGGAAACACTGCTGGACAGAAAAGCGGCGGCCGAGTGGGCACAGGCACATGATGCCGAGGCTGACGAACAGGCGGCGGGTGCAGAAAGTGAGCGGGTTACTGAAATTGCCGCCGCAGAAACTGACGAACAGGAGCAGTATTCGCTGGAAGAAGTGCGCCTGCTGCTGAAGCTGCTGCAGCTGAGTAAGGGCCGCTGAAGGCATTTTTACAGTTTGGATAAAAACTCTTAATACCAGCTCCGCAGTAATAACTGCGAGGATATAAACAAGTTTTTCAAAGGGGGCGTCGCAAGAGAACAAAAAGCAGCAAAGACCGAAAAAGACTGAACTGGTAAAGAAAGGAGGAGCAAAGTGGCAGAACAAATACACATCGGCTTTGGGATCGATAAGAACTTCGGCAGATTTGCCGGGATAACGATCACCTCGCTGGTACATAACAATATCAGTCACGATTTGGTTGTACATATCGTCTATGACGAATTACTGCCGGAGGATAGGGAGCGGCTGCTAAAGACGGAACAGTTATACCGTAACCTGACACTGCACTTTTATCAGATCACCAGTACCGAGGGGATGACCTTTGTCGTACCGCCGGGTCATATCACCCAGGCCATGTATTACCGCTATCTGTTTGCCCAGATGCTGCCAAAATCAGTTAAGTGACTTATCTATCTGGATGCCGATATCATCTGCAAGGGCGATCTGCTGCCGTTGTGGCAGACCAATCTGCAGGGCAAGGTGCTGGGCGCTGTGCGTGATTATGGCGAAGACCGCAGCTGCGGGCGTATCGGTCTGAAAAACGGCCGTTATTTCAATTCCGGCGTCCTTTTAATGGATTTGGTAAAGTGGCGGCACCAAAAGCTGACCCAAAAGCTGTTCCGATGGCTGGAACAGGTTGGCGATACAAAAATACTGTGGGGCGACCAGGACGCCCTCAACGGGGTTATCGACGGCGGGTTTACGGAGCTGCCGAATATCTATAACGGCATCGTTATCAATAACACGGCGCTGAACGAGGCTCTTGATTTAGTGCTGGTGCATTATATCGACTATGTCAAGCCCTGGCATATTTATTATATGGACAGCAATGCGAAAACGCTGTACTGGGAGTACGTGAAAAAATCGCTGTGGAACGACTTGAAACCGCAGGACGGCACGACGGTGCAGACAGCGCTCATGACGGCGCGGCTGCTGCACAAGCAGGGCAAGTATGCCCAGTCGGCGTCGTATTACGAAGCCATTGTCAAATATTTTTTAAAAGACAAATATCAATAAAAAAACAACGTTGAGAAGGAAGTATGCAAATGTCTCGTAAAGCAGGTTTAGCCAAGAAAATAGCCCATACCCTGATGGCGATGTCGATCGTCTATTCCAGCGGCATCAATATCGTAGTCAACGAGGTATACGCTGCCGAAAAAAACGAAAATATTACCGGCAGCAGTACCTTTACTGAAACTGGAGCCAGCGGCAATAATTATAATGACAGCGGAGGTATTACTGATGGCGAAGCTGCTAGTATGACAGGCAAGATCACAGCGAGTGATGTTTCCGGCGGTACTATCAGTATTACGGCGAGCGGCGGTAACGGTGGTAATGATGACGGCGATCTTTACGGATCCCCGACAGTGGTGCAGGGGGCTGCAGGCGGCGCTGCGATCGCTAAAATAACGGTAGATGAAGGCCTGAATAGCGTAACAGCAGGCAATATATCGGTAACGGCGGACGGCGGAAAGAACGGCACCGCCTACCAAGGAATGTCCGGTGTTGCCGGTGCGGCAGCGGCCTACGGGCTTCAGATAAAACATGATCTGACGATTACGGCGGCTGATATCACTGTAAATGCCGGTGCAAGCTACAGATTTCAGGGTGCCGGCAGTAGGGTAGATATCAATGCTGCTAAACATAGCGGCGCTACGGCAGTAGGGCTGCAGGCTGACGGCGGTACAGTCAATTTTACAGGGACTAAGATCACTGTAAATGCAAAGAGTGAGAAAGACTATTCTACTATTGATAAAATAGCTGTGGGAAAAGATAAGCTTGCTGAAGGCGGTGATGCTGAAGCCTATGGCATCAGGGTCACCGGCGGCGATGTAACTGTCAAGCTGACAGATAAGATCAGCTTCCAGAGAGTTTTTGGATCAAGTGGTATTGGGCTGAATTATAGTGCTAGTACGAGTTGCGACGGCAGCAATGGCGGCAACGCTGTTGCTTATGGCGTCGAAGTCAATGGCGGTGCCGCCCATTTAGACTTGCAGAACATCGAGATCAAGTCATTTGACGGCGGCAATATCTCTAATTATACCAGCGGCGGTGCCGGAGGTTCTGGTACTGCGAATGCTGCCGGCGGTAAGGGCGGCAGCACTGTTATGGCCGCTGTCCATGTAGTTGGTGGCAAAGTGGACGGCAAGATAGGCAGCATAGTATTAGATGTTGTAAATAGCAAAGCTCGAGGCGGTGCCCTGAGCGGGAGCAATATTCAAAATAGTATGAAGGGACGTGGCGGCGACGGCGGCGATGTTTACGCAGCCGGGTTCAGCGGCGACGGCGGTGAGACTGATCTGACAGTAGATTCGATGGATATCAAAGCTGGAGTTAATGCTATTACTGGTGCCTTTAGTGCTGCTGGAGGCGGTGGCTTAGGCAGCTTAAATATAACTGATGCGAACGCAATTAAAGCTACAGGACAAGTGCAGGCTGCTGCTGGCAAGGGCAGCTCAATGCTGGCCGTGGGCGTAGATAACCGGGGCGGCAACAGCAAGGTCAAGGTCACAGGCGGCATCAAGGTCGAGACAAGTGCGGGTCAAGGCGGCAATGCGTTTTATTTGGGTGGTACACCAGCATGGATGACAGATGAGCTGGGCGCGATCTTAGCGGCAGAAACTGCAGGCGGCGACGGCGGCACAGCGATTTCCGCAGGCTTGCGTAATACGAGCGGCAGCCTGACGGCAGAGGTAGCAGGCGATCTGGAAATAAAGGCTATCGGCGGCGCTGGTGGCTCGGGCATGAGTACTTACAGCGCTGTAAACGGTGCCGGTGCTGCTGGCGGTGCTGCGGCCGCTTATGGCATCAATGTTTTAGATGGTCAGGCAGTTCTGACGGTGGCTGACATTACGGTAGAGGCCACAGGCGGTACCAGCACTTATACGATAGATGCTAATGTCGGGGCTTTAGTAAATCATAGTGGCGCAGGAGTAAATGGCGGCAGAGGCAGTAATGGCGGTATCGGTAACGCCTATGGCGTCAGTAACAGTGGCGGCAGTCTTGAAGCGAAAGCAGCCAAAATCACAGCGAAAGCTACCGGTGGGCAAGGTAATGTTGGCAGCGGTGTAGCAAAACAAACGAACGCAGTAGCTGCAGGTATTGGCGGTGACGGCGGTGACGGAGGCAATGCTTATGCCTATGGCGTTTTTGGCACCGGCAGCAGTAGCCGTACGGTGATCGCCGTTGATGAGATCAGTGCCAGTGCGACAGCAGGTGCCGGTGGCGCCGGTGCAGCTGCAAATATAGATCCCAGTGGTAGTAATATGGATGGCGTAGCTATAGCAGGCAGTGATGGCGCCAAAGGCGAGGAAGCTAAAGCCTATGGCGTGTATGCAGCCAGCGGAGCTGTGATCGACCTAAGCGCTAAAACAGGCAGCTCGATCAAAATCAATGCTAAAGCTGCTGATGGCAGTGTTAGCAACGAAACCTATGCAGTTTACGCTGATAAAGGTACAGTTCTGTTTGGAAGTGATGCCGAGCTGAACTGGGATGGCAGCGTGGGGACTAATAATGCTCTTGTTACCGGTCTGAACAATGCCACGCTGGGCTTCAGCGGTATCAGTGCCGACAGGAATGTTACAGGCGGCACCCTGCAGCTGACAGGCAGCAATGCTTTCCGTTTCACGACCGACCTGGCAAATAACAAAGCCGACAGTATGACCTTTGAAACGATAGAGAATAACAGCTCTAAACAATATATCCAGATCGGTTATGAAGAAGCCTTTAAGGATGCTTTAAGCGAAGCTGATATCGTTACCATTAAAGGCAGTGCTACTGTTTTGACGATCAATGACCTGAATGGACAGAATCTGAAGAACTTTACCGGTCAGGCCAGCTCACTGGACAGTCCGCTGGACCGCTTCAGAGTAACGCCTACCGTGGAGATTGCAAATAATGAGGTCAAGATTACAGAAATAGCATTGGCGAAAGAAGACACTCCCTCCGAAACGGGCATGGTGGCCAGCGACGCTCAGATGGCGCTGGCCAGTATGTGGCGTATCGAAGGCAACAACGTTATGAAACGCATGGGCGAGCTGCGCAGCGATAAAGAAGCGGCTAAGGGCGGCGTCTGGGCCCGTTATTACCGGGGTGAATTGAGCGCCGACAGCGCTTATGACCGCAGTTTCAGCCAGGACTATACGGCCTTTCAGGGCGGTATCGACAAGGTACAGGACTACAAAGGCGGCAAGCTCTATACAGGTATCGCCGTCAACCGCATCGACAGCAACGCCGGCTATACGGCAGGCAGCGGCGACCTGAGCAGTACAGGTATGGGCATATATGCAAGCTGGCTGGGCAGCAAGGGGCATTATCTGGATGTTATTGCCCGCGGCAGCAAGCTGACTAATGACTTTAAACTGGTCGATTCAAGTAATAATACCGCCAAAGCCGATTACGATACATGGGTTTACGGCATCAGTACCGAATACGGCTACAGACAAAACCTGAAAGCAGGCTGGTTCGTAGAACCGCAGGCCGAATTGAGCCTGGGCCATATCGGCAGCGTTGATTACACCATCAGTAACGAAGTCAGTGTCAAACAGGACAGCGTCAACAGCGCTGTAGTGCGCCTGAGCTTCTTGGGCGGTAAAGAGTTTACCATCGGCGGGCGCACAAGCAATGCCTATCTCAAAGCATCGGCATTACATGACTTCGGCGGCAATGGCGGTGCGACCGGCTACTACGGCAATGGCAGCCGGGCCTTGCAGACAGGCGACCTGACGGGCACCTGGTACGAGATCGGATTGGGAGCTAACCTGGGCATTGCCAAAAACAGCAACCTGTATTTTGACGCGTTAAAAACCTTTAACGGCAATCTGCGTACCGACTGGCAGTTTAACGCCGGGTTAAGATTCACGTTTTAAATGACGGCTTGAGGCACTGTTTCTGTGAACCTCAAGATTCTTTCCCTTAAATGTTCATTTGAGCAGCGAGTGCAGCGTAATCAAAATATTAACAGTGCTGAAAGTTCTTTGTTGACTTTCTTTCAAGAAAGTCTAAAGCAATTTATGGCGTTAAAAGAAAGGAATATTTAAGATAAAATATAGTACTCTTTGATGCTCTTTACTGCAAGAAAGTCTAAAAACATTAAAAGAAAACATCGTGTTCTTTAAAAAGCAGCCCTTTTAAACAAGGGGGCTGCTTTTTGCATACCACAGGGCCTTGCCCCTGATGACCTGCCCGCCGGGCTTCATTGCCCCGTCGCCGGGTGAATCGCGCAGATACCATAAGTCCCAGCGGGTTTCGGCGTCGCCGCTGTACGGGCCGTCAGCAGCGGTGCTGATGATGTTTGCATTTGCATAGTAGAGATGCTCCTTTTAGATTTGCTTGGCAAGGGGGTAAAACCCTCACGCTATATATAGGGCAGCGAGAGGGATAAAAGTTTACATCGGTTTGAAAATTTTTTTCAAGATGGTTTTTAACAGCAGCTCATAACATTTTAGTGATATTTGTGAACAATATGTGAAATTGTATTTTGGCATGTAAACTTTTCCGGTGTTCGCTGCCCTATATATAGTGACAGTATTCAGTACTGAACTTGTTAGCAGAGTTTTTAAGACTTATAGGGTTTTACTGCTTATGACTTTGACCTTGAATCTAACAAAGAAATACTTACAGCAAAGTAAAGCAATACTTATTTAGTAAGTACTGAATACTGCCATAAA
>ENA-OQNN01000398-OQNN01000398.1-human-gut-metagenome-genome-assembly--contig:-NODE-398-length-47472-cov-9.163629_pt1 | contig 47472 bp, 41 predicted proteins | sample MGYA00242624_ERZ504870 | MGnify/ENA primary metagenome ERZ504870 (study PRJEB26092, sample SAMD00036379) | human gut metagenome | host: Homo sapiens | study: EMG produced TPA metagenomics assembly of... | reverse complement strand
CGTAAGCCAAAGGCATCAACTGACGGGAAGCCGGGATCTTAGCTGCGGCGCAGATGCCAAGAACAACTGGCATCAGACAGGCTGCCGTACCTGTGTTAGACAGAACGGAAGATAAACCTGCGCCGACGATCATGATACCAAACATCAAACTGTTTTCGCTGGTGCCGGAGAATCTAACGATAGAAATACCGATTTTCTGTGCCAGACCAGTATGGAACATGGCAGCACCAACTACGAACATACCTGCGAAAAGTACTACTGTTGAATCGGAAAGACCTGAAAAAACCTGTTTGGCCGGGATAAAACCCAAAAGGCCGCAGGCGATAGCGCCACTCATAGCTGTAATAGCCAAAGGAATAAGTTCAGTAATAAATAACAGAGCCACTATCGCTAATACGATTAAACATTTGATTGCAGGAGCCATAAACTCACCTCATTTCCCAAAATAGTTTACACATAATCCTCCTTCTTGGCTACTTGATCACCTTTGTGATTACACTTTTATTGTAGGAATTTATAATTACAGCGTCTAGTTTAACAATATATTAAAATGGCGAACATTATTGCCGCTAATAGTTTAATTAAATTAAACAATAGTTTAATTTTTTGTTGCTAGAGCAACATGCAATCAAACATGGCTCGCCAACAGCATTTACACCTACTGTTGCTGCAGCAAATTTTAACCATTATAGATATATTTTCATATTTATTTTCGAGTCATAAATTTTAAAAATACTTGCAATAAAATATTAAAGCAGTTCCATCTCTTTTTTAGACGAAACTGCTGTTTCAATAACTCATTTTTCATGATAATGAGCAGTAAAATACTTTTTCCTTACAATTACTCATACCCCCTCTGCCATAGAACTAACAAAATTACAAATACCGACAAAATTCTCATTCTCTATCTGATCCGTTACTTACTTTTTTAAATACAGTCTCAGCTTAAAGCAGCTGTAGCTGCAATAATACAAACGTTTACGCCCAACTCGTTCCATATACACATGATGAGTTTTGTTACAGGCAAATTCTTTGCCGCAGATAGGGCAAATCTGCATCAGCCATTTATGGTATTCTTTTTGCTCCTGCTTTTCTTCCATTTACTCCATCTGCCTCCTTTCAAAACCAAAATACTGCCTCGCAGCAGATACATATGCCTGCCTTTCTGAGTTTGTCAGTTCTTTCAGCCTCCAGCTTCCAATCAAGATACTTAACGATCAATGGTAAATGTTTTTTACATTTAATTTTCAGCCTATCCAGACCATAATTCCACTTTAAGTACCACTGCGCTGTATATTCAGCATTATATTCTGCTGACGTAATATTATAGACTTAATGATTTAAATATTTCCTGTGCCCAAGCAACATTATAATTTCTCCAAATAAAATATAGTTATTTTTCACAATTACAACTCCCTAATTGTAAAAAACATTTTAAAACAACCAGTATTTTTGAAAAACTGCGATATACAGCGTTTAAACTACCATACATTCTTCGCAGGAAGTAATTATCCTCTTACCTGCGAAAATGGCTTGTTAACAACTAATTTATACAAAAATGAAACTTTGTTTATAACATTGATATATGATAAAATTATTTTTATATAATATACTGCTTTAAGCAGTAATGGAGGTGAACATGTTTCCTGACGGAAACAGATTCTTTGGAATATTTTAGTATACTTTTAAATGTTATTATCATCCTGTTTTTAGTTGCTCTCAACGGCTTTTTCGTTGCATCAGAATTTTCTATAGTTAAAGTGCGACCTTCGCGCCTTGATACTTTAATAAAAGAAGGCAACCGGCAGGCAGTCTATGCCCGACAGGTCACAGAGCATCTTGATGCCTATTTATCTGTAACCCAGCTTGGTATTACGCTTGCTTCTTTAGGTCTTGGCTGGATCGGTGAACCCGCCGTAGCTAAAATGCTGACACCGCTTTTTCATTTATTCAATATCCCGACGCAGCTTGAACATACGATCGCCTTTGTTGTAGGCTTCTCTGTCATTACCGCACTGCACATCGTTCTTGGCGAGCTTGTACCAAAATCTTTATCTATCCAGAAAACAGAAAAAGTAGTGCTGTTTATAGCCTGGCCCCTGATCGTATTCAATAAGCTGATGTATCCGGCAGTCTGGTTTTTAAACCATGTCGCCAACTGGACACTTAGACGCATGGGTATCCATGCTGCCAGCGAAGCAGAAGAAGCACACAACGAAGAAGAGATTCGTATTTTAATGGAAGAAAGCTATAAATATGGTTATATCGATAAAACCGAACTGACCTATCTTGATAATGTCTTTGATTTTTCTGAACGTCATGCCAGTGAGATCATGGTCCCGCGTACAGATATGATTTGCCTGTATCTTAAGGATTCCTTTACAGAAAACATCGAAGTCGCTCTCAGTGAACGTATGACCCGCTATCCGATCTGTGAAGAAGACAAAGATCATATTATCGGTTTTCTGCATATCAAAGACCTGCTGCGTGCTTTAAACGCAGGTCAAAAGCCGGACTTACGCACTTTAGCCCGTGAAGTTCTGGTAGTACCAGAATCAATGCCAATCAGTAAACTTCTGCGTCTGCTGCAGAAACAGCGCAAACAACTGGCAATCTTAATCGACGAGTACGGCGGTACTGCCGGTATGGTAACCATCGAAGATATTTTAGAAGAAATCGTCGGTGAAATTCAGGATGAATTTGACGAGGAACGTCCTGAAGTTGAAGAAGAAAGCGATAAAACCTACTCTATTGATGGTAAAATGCTGCTTGAAGATGTCAATGACCTTTTCGGCCTTGAATTAAGTTCTAACTCCTGCGACACAATCGGTGGCTGGATTTATTCCCAGCTTGATTACCCTCCGCAGCTGGGGCAGTCTGTAAAACTGCCCAAAGCGGAATTCCTGGTCGAAGAACTGGATAATATCCGCATTACCCGCCTGAAAGTTAAATTACTTCAGGAGCCCGGCAGTATCCATCAGGGCATGCTTGAAGAACAGCTCAATAAATAAAAAACACCGCGAATAATTCGCGGTGTTTTTTATTGCCATTATTTCTTTAAAGCTTCTACTACCTTACCATATGCTTTTAAGGCTTTAGTATTGGCAGACTGCATAGATTGCAGACGCCAGCCTATCAAAAGTCCGCTGTCGCGATAAAGCGCACGGCTGTTATTCCCCTTAATACAGTTCAGCAGGCATTTGCTGCTGTAAACATCATAAACCAGTACCTGGATCCGCTGGTACAGTTCTTTGACATCTTTCCAGGCAGTTTTACTGAGCCTGTCAATTTTAAGACTGCGGCGGGCATAATAAATAGCTTCACAGACGCGTAAAATACTTTTAGCCTGCGCTTCGTCTATTTTTTCCCCTTTAATATCAAGTTCTTTCAGCATATTATACCAGTCTTCTACACGACAGCCTGCCAGCTGTTCAACTTCCACATAATAACTGTTCTGCCATAATGATTGTTCAGTCCACGCCAGCAGTTTAAAAATACAGTGACTGTACACTCCCTGTTCCAGCTGTTTTGCTACTTCCGCAAGAATATTTTCTATTTCTTCCGTCAACTTTTCTGCCAGCTGCGGGCGCTGCAAAATAGTGCTGCCCGCCGTTCCATGCAGCAGCTGCCACTGCATCAGCAGCCGTTTATAACGAAACAGTACATCCAGCGTACCAGCAGGTTCCGCCAGTAATTTACGTATTTTATCATACTCCCCTTCAGCCAATAACGGCTTGATAAGAGCCAGTAAAGCCTGCAAATGCTTGAACTGCGGCAGCAGCAGCTTATCGGCCTGCACCAGCACATTTTTATCCGTTATCAGTCTGTTTTGCAGCTTCAAGATCCGATCGCCATAATACTCCAGCAATTTGCTGAGCTCATCCTGCACCATACCGCCACGGTCGATTTTCAACCGTCCCTTTGGTATTTCATGTTCTTCGCCATTACCAAGCAAATGCAGGCCACGGGCAAATTTGCTGCGCGGTTCAATAAAAATCGGTATTTTAGCAGCTATTTGAGCCGTGAAATCTAATAAATCCGCTTTCGTTCCAGCTTTGATTTCCAGCTCAACTTCATCGATTTTTTCTTTTTGTTTTCCGGCATTGATCTTGCCCTGGTCAATCGCCATTTCCAAAACAGTCTCAGGAGTTACCTGCAGCAGCCTGATCTCCCTTTTCACTTCTACGGTAAAAAGCTTCTGCAATTCTTCTCCTGCCAGCAATTCTTCCAGATCAGTCTCCAATCCTAATTCTGTGAAACCACTCACTGTCGGACTATCTTTTTTCAAAGGCATGTTAAACTCACGTCGAGCCGAAAGTCCTCCCCCAGACGCTTGCTCTGTTTTTACTGTAGCCTCATATTTTTTGCCGTTACGCCTGATGCGATATGCCATTCCAGATTCGGTCAATTTGTATGACGCAGTATCGTAATACGTTGTCAGCAGCTCCTGTTTTGCCAAACTTCCCTTAATCATTGTAGCAGTAATAAGCTCAGATGCCAGCAGTTTTTTCAGATCCCTACGGGCAATCGTCAGTTTCATTTCCATTTCCACTGTTTTATCCATGTTATCGCCTTCCTATTCCGCTATTGAACCGCGGACATCTGTAAAAATAACCTGGGGAACATCTAAATCATATACCCTGGGAGTAAGCGCACGCAGGTCTTCGATCCGCCAACCGGCATTCTGTTCCGCCAGCTTTGACAAGGCTTCTTCCAGACTTTCTGCAGCTACGATTGCCAGTGCATCCAGATAAAAATGGTTTTGCACACAGGGCTCATTGATCATACTGTGGCTGTGATAAGTTTTGTTATGACGCCAAACGTAAACCTTCATCAGTATCTACTCCTTTAATTTTTTATGTTCACCGCCCAAAGCCCACCACGCCAGAGGCAGGCCAAAAGCTATAATAACTACAGCTACAGACACATACAATCCTCGGCCGCCTAAAATAGAATCAGCCAGTAAATTATATGCAATCGCTCCCGGAAGCATTCCCAGTACAGTTGCAGCAGCATACAGCTGCAGGTTCATCTTACAGCAGCCGGCAATAATGCTTACCGGATCATACGGAAAAATAGGTACTGTGCGCAGCCACAGCATCTTAACAAATCCGCCGCTGCCGCTTAAGTAATTAGTCAGCCTTTCACCCCACGAGCCGCCATAACGATCTAGCAGCCTCCTGCCGCCGCCCAGACTTCCCAGCGCATAACATAAAACAGCACTGCTCAGACCACCGCACAGCAAATATACGATACCCAGCATTGGCCCAAATAAAATACTGGCGCTGAGATTTAAAAAAATACTTGGAAAAAACAGTACCGGCCGCACAGTATATAAAGCTATATAAACTAACGGCCCCAGACTGCCGTACGACGCTACCCAACGGCGCACATCTTCGACTGAGGAAGGATGCAGGATATAAGGCGAACTATGCAGCTGCCAGACAACCCAGATAATAAATATCGCCAAAACAGAAAAACGCAGCATTTCGCGATGACGCCTGCAACTGTTCAAAAAATTTTCTATCATTTATTTACCACCATTCTCTTTTTATATGATAGCCTGTTCTGACTATTTTCGCAAGGAAATGCTGGAAAATACAAAAACAGCCGGCAAATACTGCCGGCTGCTGCATTTATTTCTGATTTCTTTTTTTGCCAAGGTAAGCGGCTTTGATATCAGGGTTTTCCAAAAGCTCCTGACCGGTCCCGCTCATAGTTATTTTGCCAGTCTCCAGTACATAAGCCTGATGAGCCACCTTCAGCGCCATATTAGCATTCTGTTCGATCAAAAGGATCGTCATACCTCTGCTGTTGATCTCCTGAATGATATTAAAAATATCTTTAATGATGAGCGGCGCCAGTCCTAAAGACGGCTCGTCCATCATCATCAGCTGAGGACGCGACAGCAGTGCCCTGCCTACAGCCAGCATCTGCTGCTCACCGCCGGATAAAGTGCCGGCCATCTGCCAGCTGCGTTCCTCCAGACGCGGGAACAATTCATATACCCATTTGATGTCTTTGGCTATTTCTTCTTTATCATTGCGCATATACGCGCCGATTTGTAAATTTTCCAGGACCGTCAGATTCGGGAAAACCCTTCGTCCTTCCGGAACTAAAGTAATACCTGTTTTAACGATTTTCTGTGAATTAAGCCCGGTAATATTCTGTTCATTATAGCTGATAGTACCACTTTTAGGCTTTACCAGCCCAACAATGGTCCGCAACAAGGTGCTTTTACCGGCCCCGTTAGCGCCTATCAGCGTAACGATCTTACCTTCCGGCACTTCCAGGGAAATACCTTTGAGCGCTTCGATGCCTCCATAAGCTACAAATAAATCCTGCACTTTAAGCATCTTCATCCACCCCCAGATAAGCGTCAATAACGCGCTTGTTATTTTGGATCAGCTCCGGTGTGCCTTCAGCAATAGTCATACCAAAATCCAAAACATAGATACGGTCAGATATTTCCATAACCAGATCCATATGATGCTCGATCATAAACACCGTCAGATCATACTCGTCACGAATCTGGCGGATAAACTCCGTCAGTTCATCAGTTTCTTTAGGATTCATACCCGCTGCCGGCTCGTCTAAAAGCAACAGACGCGGACCAGTTGCCAACGCACGCACGATCTCCAAACGACGCTGCTGCCCATACGGCAGACTGGACGCCTTTTCATCGCGCAGCTCCCATAGATCAACTTTCCTCAGCAGGGCTTCGACCGAAGCTTCCATCTCACGCTGCTCTTTATTATACCAGGGCAGGTGCAGAGCCGCCGACATAAAATCGGATTTCAGGTGCAGATGCTTGGCAATCATAACATTTTCATATACTGAAAGATTTTTGAACAGACGGATATTTTGAAAAGTACGTGCTACGCCCATTTTGGCGATTTCACTGGGTCTTTTACCGGTTATTTTCTGTTCTTCACCCTGCGCGTCTGTATAGATCACGTCGCCGCTGGTTGGAGTATAGACCCCGGTAATCATATTGAAAGCCGTCGTTTTACCTGCACCGTTAGGACCGATCAGTGCAACAATCTCGTGTTCATTGATCTCAATATTAAGCAGATTTACAGCTGTCACACCGCCAAACTGCATTGTAATATTATCAGTTTTTAAAATCATCTTTCTGCTCCCTTCCGCCCAAAGAAGCTGAATGGATTTTTACAGAAGGCACGGATATTTTTCCAGGTCAGCTCGCTGGTCCCCATGATCCCGTGCCGCCAGAAAAGCACGCAGGCCATCAGCAGCGCCGAGAAAATCACCATCCTGAAACCAGGACGGAAAAGCGGAATATCCATACCAAAAAGCATCAGGGGTTCGTCAAATACACGCAGGAACTCCAGCCCGGCCGTAACGATGACAGCACCCAGCATACTGCCGGTAATACTTCCCATACCGCCTAAAACGATAATCAGCAAAAAATTATAGGTCAATGTAAAAAGGAAATTCTTCGGATCAACAGTTCCCAGCAGCGCACCATACAAGCCGCCGCCCACGCCGGCAAAAAAAGCACTGATCATAAATGCCAGATTTTTGTGCCAGAACAGGCTTACTCCCATCGCTTCAGCCGCGATCTCATCTTCGCGGATCGCTTTAAACGCACGGCCATAAGAAGAATTGATCAGAAGTGCTATAAAAATAAAAGTCACTGCCGTCGCCAGAAAAATATAACGCACATCATTAAGAGGCGGTATATCTTTGATACCCAAAGCCCCGTTAGTGATGCTCTGCGCATTAGTTATCCAGATACGGATAATTTCGGAAAAGCCCAGCGTCGCCACAGCAAGATAATCCCCGCGCAGACGCAATACCGGCGTACCGATCAGAAAAGCCACTAAAGCGGCTAAAAGTCCACCGGCAATCAGGGCCAGCCACAAGGGCATTTGAATATCAGCGATCAGCGGGTTCATCGGTGCCGCATAAAAAACATTAGGCCGCAGCTCTACAGGCACGGTAAAAATGCCTACAACATAAGCGCCTATAGCCATAAAACCAGCCTGCCCCAGCGAAAACTGACCAACAAACCCATTCGTCAGATTCATGGATAAGCCGATAATTGCATAAACCAGACACAGATTGACGATCCTGCGGATATAAGAATCCATCTCGGTCTGGACGAAGCAGGCAACGCCAAAGAGTGCGGCAATAGCGATCAAAGTAAGGAAAACATCTTTCTTTTTCATCTTCGTCACACCTTCTCAGTCGTTTTTTCGCCCAAAAGGCCGGTAGGTTTATAAAACAGAATCACAATAAGCACGATAAAAGCAAAGGCATCTCGGTAACCGGAAAGCTGCGGAAAAAAAGCAACGATCAGGATCTCTCCCAGGCCGAGTATAAAGCCGCCCAGCACTGCACCCTTGATATTGCCGATGCCGCCGATAACCGCCGCAATAAAGCATTTCAAACCCGGCATAACCCCCATCATCGGGGTAATGCCAGGATAGCGGATACCCCACATAATAGCGCCGATAGCGGCCAAAGAGGACCCGATAATAAATGTGATCGAAATTATTTTATCAATATCGACGCCCATAACGCGCGCGATCTCATAGTCTTTGGAAACTGCACGCATAGCCATACCTGTTTTAGTATGATTGACGATGTGCAGCAGCACAACAAGGCTGATGATTGTAATAACGGGAATGACCAGACAGATCGCCTGGATCTGAATCCCGCCGATAGAAATATTCTGCGATAAAAGTTCAATATTAGGAAAACGCATCGGACGGCCGCTGAATAAGTAATTAGCCAGATTTTCCAATAAAAATGAAGCGCCGATAGCAGAAATAAGAACAGAATTTTTCGGTGCGTCACGCAACGGACGATAAGCCGTCCGTTCAATCACTACACCTAAAATTGCCGTAGCAATAATGACTCCGACAAAAGTAATATACCAGGGAATGTGAAAAACGGTAATACCGAAAAAGGCAAAATAACATGCCATCATAACGATATCGCCGTGTGCAAAGTTTATCATCAATAAAATGCCATAGACCATCGTATAACCGATGGCGATCAGGGCATAAAGACTGCCGAGAGATATGCCGTTAGCCAAATGCTGCGCAAGACTGTCACCGGACATATTCGCAATCGCTTGGAAAAATTCCATGAAAAACACCTCATGACACAAAAGAATTGCTCCCTTCCCTTAAGGAGAAGGGAGCACTAACATAAAGCAAAAGGGTTATGAAAGAACCAATGAATTATTTAGCTTCTACAAAATCCAGGAATGTAAATTTGCCGTCTTTAACAGTTTTGATCACAGCGCCTTTAATAGGATCGCCGTTTTTATCAAGAGTAGTCATACCGGTTACACATTCCAGATCTTTAGTTGCTGCGATAGCGTCACGAATCTTAACGGTATCAGTAGAACCTGCGCGTTTGATGCCGTCGATAGCGATCAGATAAGCATCATAAGCCATTGCAGTCAATGCGGAAGGCTCGCCTTTATACTCTTTTACGTATTCATCCAGGAATTTTTTAGCTTCCGGAGTAGTTGCTTTTTCACGGTCAAACGCAGTAGAAAGAGCTACGCCTTCAACATCTTTGCCGCCAACATCGATGAATTCCTGAGTTTCCCAGGTATCGCCGCCCATAAAGGGAGCTTCGATGCCAAGCTGACGGGCTTGTTTTACAAGCAGTGCAGATTCGGTAAAGTTACCGGGTGCGAAAATCGCATCAGGATTTTTAGCTTTGATATTGGTAAGAATAGCACTGAAATCTTTATCGCCTGTTTGATAGTTTGCGATCTCAACAATGCTGTTTTCATCACCGGTCAATTTTATGAAAGCTTCTTTGAAGAATTTTGCCAGACCAACTGCATAGTCATTGGAAACTTCCTGCACGATGGCAACTTTTTTAGCACCTTGTTTGAATGCATAGTTAGCCATAACGGTACCCTGGAACGGATCAATAAAGCAGGCACGGAAATAATAGTCATTATTAGCAGTTACCTGCGGATTAGTACAGCTGGTACCAACAGCCGGAACTTTACTGTCTTTTACGATATTACCTGCCGCCATAGACAGCGAAGAACCATAAGAACCTACGATAACGCTTACTTTATCTTTTTCGATAAGGCGGGCTGCAACAGAAGCAGCTTCAGCTTTATCAGATTTGTTATCAGCTACAACAAGCTCGATCTTTTTGCCTAAAACTTCAGGATGCAGTTTGTTGGCAAGCTTGATACCGCGGAGTTCCAGTTCGCCTCCGGCAGCATTATCACCGGTCAATGGCAGGAAAACGCCGACTTTGATCACGTCGGATGCTTTAGCATCTTCCTTTTTCTCGCCGCCGCAGCCTGCTACTAAGCTCATTGCTACTGCTGAAGCCAACAGCGCTGATAATATTTTTTTCATTTTCAATGTAATCTGTCCCTTCTTTACTGTTTGCACAGCTTTTTCCCCTTAACTGTAAATGATTATAACATCAAAGCACGGATGTGACAATATTACTATTTCTTCACAATTTCTTTACAGTTTTCAAACAGCGTTTTTCGTATTTTAACATTTTTGTAAGAATAATGTTGCTGCAAAGCGTTGCTTTTTCACTGTTTTGTCCTCGCAAAAAGAACTTTCCCGAAAACAAAAACACGGCAAGTCCGCCTCTCGTGTACAGTGACATCAGAGATTTTCTCGCCGCGCGTTTTTGTATACAATATACTTTGCATATTTTTTTCTATATCTGCCCTTAACAGCCGTTCTTGCAGCTGTCCCCCGCTGCAAAGGCCTGTCAGCAAATCATTTTTCTACAACTTCGTTGACATAACCAACAGCACTGACAGCGTTAGGCGCGTAGTGATCGGCGCCGATACTGTCAGCATAGTCCTGTGTCAAAACAGCACCGCCCACAACTATACGGCAGTTGCAGACATCACGCAAAGCCTTGATCGTAGCTGCCATTGCACCTACTGTAGTCGTCATCAAAGCTGACAGTCCTACAACATGAGCCTTGTGCTCCAATACAGCTTTCACTATTGCTTCTACAGCTACATCCTTACCAAGGTCGATAACGTTATAACCATAATTTTCCAGCAGTACCTTAACTATATTTTTACCGATATCATGGATGTCACCCTTAACCGTAGCAATAACAACAGCAGTACCTTTTTCCACAGCGCCGCCGTCAGCCATCCTGTCGCGGATCACCTCAAAAGCTGCCTTCGCGGCATCGGCGCTCATCAAAAGCTGCGGCAGAAACAGATTTTTTTTCTCAAAACCATTTCCAACAAAATCTAAAGCCGGTATCATCTGAGTATTGATAATATCCAGTGGTTTTTCTGTTTCCAGCAACCGGGTCACAGCCAGACGGCTCTGTTCCTGTAAGCCTTTAACGATCGCATCGTGCAGTGTATATTCACTGACAGCAGCTGTCGGAACTTTATTTACGGAATCAGCAAAACGCTTCACATATGCCTTGCAGCCTCCGTCCAATCCTTTTAAAGCTCTATACGCATAGTAAGCATCCAGCATCGCTTTACTCTGCGGATTGATAATAGCGCAGGAAAGCCCCGCCTCCATTGCCAGAGTGAAAAATGTACTGTTGACAGCATCACGTGACGGCAGTCCGAAAGAAATATTAGAAACGCCCATAATCGTTTTGATCTTCTGCTCTGCCAATTTACGGATCACTTCCAAGTCAACAGCAGCGTTGTCAGGTCCCGTACTTATCGTCAGCGCCAGCGGATCAATAATAATGTTACGTTTTTCGATACCGCATTCAGCGGCGCGTGCGATTATTTTCTCCGCAACGGCCAACCTGCCTGCAGCTGTTGCAGGAATGCCGTCATCATCTAACGCCAGGCCAACCACAACAGCCCCGTATTTTTTTACCAGCGGCAGTACCTTTGCCAGCGATTCATCTTTACCGCTGACAGAATTTAACAGCGGTTTGCCATTATATAAACGCATAGCCCGCTCCATAGTCTCATAATCTGAAGTATCGATCTGCAGCGGTGCCGAAGTGACGGCCTGCAAAGCCAGAACTGTTTTCTCTGCAGCGGCAGCTTCGTTGATACCCGGCACACCTACATTGACATCCAGGATATGGGCGTCATTTTCAAGCTGCTCCAACCCCAGCCGGCAAATATAATCCAGATCTGCGTCTAAAATAGCCTGTTTTAAACGCGGCTTACCTGTAGGATTGATGCGCTCGCCTATGATCACAGGCTCCCCGCCGATAACGACAGCTTTGCCATAAGAAGAAACCACAGTCAGATCACAGCTGCGGCGTCCTCCCGGCTGCATACCATAGCACTTTTCGATCAGAGCTTTAATATGTTCCGGAGTAGTACCGCAGCAGCCTCCGGCGACAGAAATACCCAGTGGTATCATTTCCTGCATCAGCGCTGCAAATTCATCTGCGGCAACGTCAAAAACAGTTTTACCGTCACGCTGTACGGGCAGCCCGGCATTAGGATTCAAAACGATCGGCAGCGAGCATGCTTCTATTAGCTGCGGCAGCAGCCTGCGCATTTGTTTCGGTCCCAAGCCGCAGTTAAACCCTACAGCATCTGCCCCCAGCCCCTCCACCATTGCTACCGCGCTCAAAACGTCAGCACCGGTCAACAGCTTACCATCTTCATCAAACGTCAACGTAACGATCACCGGCAGATCACAGTTTTCTTTTGCCGCCAAAAGCGCGGCTTTGATCTCATAAGTATCGCTCATCGTCTCGATCAGAATCAGATCAGCTCCGTGTCTGGCACCGCTGCGTACCATTTCACCATAAATATCCACAGCTTCCTCAAACGGAAGATCACCATAAGGCGCCAGTAATTTTCCGGTAGGGCCGAGATTCAGTGCCACAAACGCTTTTGTACGTCCGGAACAGGCAGCTTTGCCTATTTTTAAAGCAGCCCCCACAACTTCATCAACGGTGATATCCATCCCTTTAAATTTAAGACGGTTCGCCCCGAAGGTATTGCTTTTTATGATATTCGAACCGTTATTCAAATACGCTTCATGTACAGACTGCACTTCAGCCGCATGAGTAAAATTCCACAGCTCCGGCAGCTCGCCCGGCTGCAGCCCCAATGCCTGCAGCATCGTCCCGGTAGCGCCGTCAAAAAATAATAATTCTTTACCTAATAAATCCCTGAAACCCATGCTTTCATTCCTTTCTAAATTCGCACGCTCGATTAACGCACGCCGCACATTTACTGGTATTGCAGACGGTATCTTCAGTCAATCCTATCACAGCCGTCACTGATTTTATAGGAGTCAGCATATAACCATCGGTCAAAGTCAGACCGATTCGTTTTGTACAATCCAGCAGCATAAGCAGCTGACGCTGATCCTCCAGCCGCCAGTCGCCATACCCCGGTGAAAAACGCGGTTTCAAGTGCAGCCCTGCTGCAGCCGCTATCTCGGCTTCGGTTTCATCACAATAACTTTCGATCAGAGCCGCGCATACAGCCTGAGCAGCTGCTGCCTGTGCTACGTTAGTCAATGCCAGACGCCTCAAAACAGTATCGGCATTACTGCCTAAAGTAGCAGCCAAAACCGCCGCTTTTTGACAGCCCTGCAAATGTCCTGCCAAATTTTTGCTTTCAAAACGCATGCCATTATCTACTAAGGTCACGCCTGCATCATCTACACGGCACGCAAAAATCTGCCAGCAGCTTCTGGGCCGCACTTCGTTCCGCAGCTGCAAATAAGCCAGATCAGCCAAAATAGCCGCCTCATTATCATCTTTTTTCGCGCCCATATACCTCACGGCTTCAGCTCTGTCATACTTCATTTTACGATCTCCGACAGATTTTTCATGATCCCGCCGATGATTTCCGGCCGGTTCATCGTATAAACATGAATATTTTTCAGTCCGTTAGCGATTAAATCAACAATCTGCCCCGTAGCATAAGCAATACCCGCCTGTTTTAACGCTTCGGGATCATCTGCAAATTTCTCGACGATAGCGCGGTAATTCGCAGGCAGTTTGGTCCCGCTCAATTCACAGATCCGGTTGATCTGTTTGGCATTTGTCACCGGCATAATACCCGCCACGACCGGCACATCGATACCATGCCGCAGCAGTCTGTACATATAATTGTAAATAATATTATTGTCAAACACCATCTGCGTCACTAAAAAGTCGCAGCCACTGTCGATTTTCCGTCTGGTATTGACAATATCACGATCCAGAGAGCCGGCTTCCGGATGTCCTTCCGGATAACAGGCCCCGCCGACACAAAAATCACCGGCTTTTTTGATTTTCCCCATCAAATCACTGGCATGGGCAAAATCCCCGTCATTGCCATTCACCGCATCTCCGCGCAGAGCCAAAACATTCTGAACGCCAGCAGCCCGCATCTGTGCCAAAACACCGTCGATCTTGGCTTCATCAGCATCGATACAGGTCAGATGCGCCAGCGCTGGGCGTCCGCTGGCTTCTATTGCCCGGGCAATAGCCACCGTCTGACCCACAGATGTACCGCCGGCCCCATACGTAACACTCATAAAATGCGGACCCACCTCGGCAATATCACTGACTATATTCAAAGCATTCTGCAGCTCTGTACCTGCTTTAGGTGGAAACAGCTCGCAGGAAATGCACACCTTTTCGTTTTTTAATAAATCAATAATTTTCATCAGCAGCAACCTCTTTCCCCTAATACACATTTCTAATAATTCTAAACAAAAATGCTAATAAACGCAAATACTATTTATTCTTTACGTTTAACCATTTACTATTTCGCTACAGATGTTACAAAAACAGGTCAAGAATAAAAAGGTATGGGCATGCCCATACCTTTTTATTCAGCTTACTATCAATCACCTTAAATAAATTCCTGCAAAACTGCGAACAGCTTTTCCGGGTCAATCGGCTTTGCCAAATGTGCGTTCATACCCGCTGCGTGTGATTTTTCCACATCCTCATCAAACGCATTAGCCGTCATAGCAATAATAGGGATCGTCTGCGCATCACTTTTATCAAACAGCCTGATATTACGTGCTGCTTCCAGCCCATCCATAACAGGCATCCTGATATCCATCAAAACAGCATCATAGTACCCAACAGGAGTTGAACAGAATTTTTCTAGTGCCTGCAGACCGTTGCAGGCACTTTCTATCGTCAGTCCCTTCATTTCCAGCAGACTTGCCGCAACTTCCAGATTCAGCTCATTATCTTCTACCAGTAAAATCCGTTCTCCAGCAAACTGTACTTCTCCTTTTGCTGCTTCCGGCTCATATACTGCTTCACTGAAATCATTGATCTTTTCAAACAAATCTACCAGCTCAGAACGGAACAGCGGCTTGGTGATAAAAAAGTCCACACCTGCATGCCTTGCATCTGCTTCAAGCTCCTTCCATTCATATGCTGTCATAACGACTACTAATGTCTCAGCTCCAACCAGCCGTCTTATAGCTTTCGTTGTCTGAATTCCGTCCATATCCGGCATTTTCAGATCTACCAGCACAATATCATAAGGGTTCATTTCCCTGATGCCTTTTTCGATTTCCAGTACTGCCAAAGCTCCCGAAGTCACATATTCTGCCTGTAGCCCCAAATCACTCATAATCAGGCTGGCATGTTCACAAGTCACAATGTCATCGTCAACTATCAGCGTTTTCAAATCCCGGAACTTTAGAAGATCAAGATTTTTACGTCGATAGCTTTCTTCCGTTAGGCCTAACTTTACATCGACGCAGAACTCACTGCCAACACCTTCGATACTGTGCACATTTATCGAACCGCCCATCAGCGTTACCAGATTCTTGCAAATAGCCAATCCCAGACCAGTACCGCCGTATTTGATAGAAATATTGGGATTTTCCTGTTCAAAAGATTCAAAAAGATGCTTTTGAAAAACCTTGCTCATGCCAATACCTGTATCGCTTACGGTGAATCTCAGCCAGGCATCCTTATCACCCCGGCTCATCTGCCTGATAGTAAACTGGATTCTGCCACCTTCCGGAGTAAATTTTAAGGCATTAGATAAAATATTTAATAAAATCTGACGCAAACGTAATGAATCACCGATATAAAGCTCTTCTGTCATCCCTTCGATAACAGTATTAAATTTCAAGCCCTTCTCTTCCGCCTGCGGATAAAAAAGAGAGTTCAGACCGTTGATCATTTCTTCAAAATCAAATTTTTCATGTGCCAAACTCATTCGTCCGCTTTCGATACGCGACATATCTAAAATATCGTTGATCAGGCTCAGTAAAAACCTTGCCGAAATACCGATCTTCGCTAGGCAATCGCTGATACGCTCTTTATTATCCAATGCAGACAACGCTATAGCTGTCATACCGATAATGGCATTCATCGGCGTACGTATCTCATGGCTCATCCGCGATAAAAATTCCGTTTTAGCATTGTTTGCAGCCTCTGCCGCACCTAAAGCAGTACGCAAAATCTGATTTTTTTCCGCCTCATTGTCCTTTTGCTCGTCAATGCAGCGAATCAGCGAAACTGTAAGAATATCATCATTAACGGGATTTTCCACCTTGATTTTATGTGCTGAGACCCAATGATACTGTCCATCATCCAGAAGCTGGCGATGCTCCATATAAGTTTCGTGAGCACCTCGTTCATACTCTGCCAGTTGGTTCTGACGGGCAAATTTACTGGTAAACTCATCTCTATACTCAGGTGCTACCGAACCCAACACTCCATTGACCATAGCATCATAGCTGCCGCAATCCAGAGAATGCAGGCTCTGTCCCTCCTGATCTAAAACACTGCAGGTATTCCGTGTAAGATTTCCGAAAATGATCATCGGATAAGCTGATGTGATAGCCGTATATAACGCGCTGCGTTCCATCAGATCCCACTGCTGGTTTTTGCGGCGCAGCTGCAGGATTTCGGTAACATCATGGAAAATTATCTGATAGATTTTTTCCCCCTGCTGATTTTGAATAACGCAGGCAGCAGACCGTACCCATCTTTCCTCGCCTGCTACAGTTTTGATACGGTGGCTTGAATTCTTGACGATCCCTTCCTCTGCAATACTGAAAAGTTCCTCTAAAACCTTTGTTCTATCTTCCGGATGGATACAGCGAAGAATATTATCACAAACATCCCTCCGCAGAAAAAACTCATGCTCATTCTCGAACCCTAAAATATTAGCCCCGGTCCTGTTGACCATCAAAGCTTTGGGGATCCTGTCAAAGCTGCATTGCAGCAGGCCGCTGGGCATAGTATCGATAATATTCTGCAGGATATTCTTCTGCTGCCTGTTCTCAACGCTTTCCTCGAAAAGCTTTTGTTTTGCTTCTATCTCACCAGAAATATCCCTGATCACACTGATACAGGCAGCATTTCCGTTCACAGCCAGAACCTTTTTCCCAACATCACTGACCCAGATATAACTGCCGTCTTTCTTTTTCATCCGATACTTAACTTCATACTCACTATCCTGATCCATCGCCCGGCTGGCAATCTGCTCCACCCGTTCCAAATCATCAGGATGAATGCCGTTCATAACCAGACCTTTGGTATCTGCTACAAATTCCTCATAAGTATAGCCAAGATAAGCAAGCATTCTTTCATTAACATAATACAAAGGAAAACCTGGCGCAACATAACCGCCTAAAATACCACCTGGTATACTGCGGTTAAGCAGACCCAGCATTTGCCTGTTAATGCTGCTTTCGACCTCGGCAACCTTTTCCATACTGAACGCTGCCGGGAAAAAATCACCTGTCTCCGGTCCCATATTTGCCTGTGAAACATGCAGCGCCGCAATTTTCCATACAGAATCACAGCAATTGCAGGCTGCCATTACACGTATGCTTATGTCACTGTCATACCCATCTTTATTTTTTTTGAGCAGCAGATCACATAGAAATACTGCCGCCGTTTCAGACAGCATCGTATTTTGAACATTTTCATATTCAAAGAAAACCGCATATGGTGCAGCTGCAATTTCAGCCTGCAAAAATTTTACAGCCTCACTGCGATCTCTGGCACTGCAGACTGCCCCCAGACCTATCCATCTGATGTCTTCACGCAGAAAGCCTGCGGCAGCTTTATAATCGCGTTCATTAAAATAAGCAGTAAAAAAGTCCTGCATCAGCTTGTTTACTTTCTGCCCGGCACTGATCATATTAAGCTCTCCCGTATTCTTATCCGTCATTTTTCTTTAATTATATTAAATGAATTATTAAAAAACAAGAAAAACAATTCTTAACATTAAAATATTATTTTAAAAGAAAATTCCTGACTGCAAACAGTCAGGAATCCTTTAATTACTTTTCAACCATATTATTTTATAAAAAAATGCAGCGCCAAACTCAATAACCCCGAACCAACCAGTGTTTGGATCACGCCGCAGATCTTCTTCTTGATCAGGACCAGTGAAACAAGCAAAACGATCGTGCTGACCAGATCAGGATCACTCCAGACAGCCGGCAATTTTTCTTCGTTCCACAAAGACAGAGTTAAAAACATCACACCGGCAGAAGCTATCAATGCGACTACAGCGGGGCGCAGGCCGTTCAAAACACCCCTGATCGCTCCCATATCTCCATATTTCGCCAGCAGCTTTGCCAATGCGATCATAATAATAAGCGAAGGCGTAACAAAACCTGCCGTCGCCGCTACCGCGCCGCCAATACCTGCCACCTTTGTCCCTACGAAAGTAGCGGCATTTATACCTATTGGCCCCGGTGTCATCTGCGAAATAGCAACAACGTCCATAAATTCACTGAATGATATCCAATGATGGACATCAATGACCTGCGTCTGGATCAGCGGTATGGAAGCATAACCTCCGCCAACGCAAAAAGCGCCGACCATACAGAAACTCCAGAACAAACTTATATATATCACTTCCATACCTCCTTAGCTGTATTTTTCATCCTGCAGCCATAAATAACCGATAACGGCATCGATCAGAATAAGATACATGATATTGACCTGAAAAAAATAATTGGCGATAAAAGTGCCGAAAATAATCAAACACGGCAGCAGCAGCTTCTTTTTCAGCTCTTTCTGCAGCAGATTTATGCCTACGTCAAGTATCAGCGCTGTAGCCCCGCACTGCATACCGCGCAGCAAAATCTGCACATAATAATTATGGGCAAAAGCATCATAAAAATACGAAATTACCGTCAGTGTGATCAGCGGCGGCAGCACTGTAGCCAGCAAAGTAACTGCAGCGCCGGTATACCCTGCCAGACGATAACCTATAATGATAGCGGCATTGACGGCCACCACTCCAGGAGCCGACTGCGCTACTGAAACAAGATCAAGCGCTTCCTTATCACTCATCCATTTATAATGATCGACATATTTGGCTTTCAGCAGCGGGATAATGACAAAACCACCGCCCACTGTAAAAGCACTGATCAGGAACGTAGATTTAAACAGTTCCCAGTAAAACTTTTTATCTATTACCACAGAATTATTCACTTCATGCCTCCATCACTAATTTGGCTGATGATATTATCATAACAAAATTTTAATCTGCCGTACAGCTTCCGAAGCCTGACTAAAATTAAAAATCCGGCATCAATACTTAACTATAAAAATAAAAGGAGCTTCAAATAAATGAAACTCCTTTTATCAGCAATATTCTGTTGCAAGCAGTCGCAATCAACCTGCTAAAAACCTTCACAGCAATTCTTTTTTTCTGGCAAGTATTTCTGCCACAGCCGCACAGGCAGGGCAATCGCAGTATTCAGCCCCAGCAAGCTTTATTTCTTCAGCATGTGCGGTAATATTCTTGGCCAGTTCGGCACCAAAATATCCGGCTCCGGCCTCAGATCCTGCAAAAGCTATCAGATTGTCGATCGGCATAATATCCGCTTCCAGTTCGGCAATATATTTTTTTGTTTCATCGGCTTCCTGTTCTGTACCGACCGCATCCAGCCAGCTCTGCGCCGCTGCCTTAGCTTCACTGCTGCAGGAAGCAGCATTCATCAATTCATGTGTCTTTTCAATAACATAATCCAATACTTCTTTTTTCATAAAACTCAACTCGCTTTCTTTTATTTACCCCTTTCAGGGCCTGGTAATCACTCGATCCAGCCGCTTGCACACCTAGCCGCAGCCTGCTTTGAATTTCCGAAACACTGCCGCAGACCTTTCATCTGTCAGCCTCCTTTCCCTGCGTAAATCTCATGTTTATCTATCATAAAAATATTGTTGTCCCTTGTTTATCAGCTGCTAAAATTAGTTCGAGGTCTAACTATTTTCTTAAAAAATTTTACCCCAGATTATCCAGAATTTTTTGCAAAGATATTTCCAGCTTTTTCATTTCTTCCTGTTCCATATTTTGAAAAACTTTTTGAACTAAATCAGCTGAAATTTTTTCAAAAAGCTTCTGCAATGCTTTTCCCTGCTCAGTCAGCTCCACATAAATGACCCGGGAATCCTCCGCTGCCTGAAATTTCTTCACCAGCCCCAGCTCTGTAAGCTTATTTACGAGCACCGTCACCGTTGGTTTCGTCCGATGGATAGAGTCTGAAATCTCTTTCATCGTCACCCGTTCCCTTTGATACAGACATGCTAAAATATCTCCATGTGAGGGAGCCAGCTTGGTAATACCATGCTGCGCCAGATCTGCCAGAATGAATTTATTGGCCTTCTCTCTTATTTTACTGATCAAAAAAATCGTTTTTGTCTGCTTCATCATATCTCAATTATAATTAGATATCTAACTATTGTCAAATATTTTTTATTCTTGCTGATGTCTGCCGCTGCAAAAAAATAAACGGTCCTTCAAATAAATGAAGAACCGCATAATCATCTGGCGGAGAGGGTGGGATTCGAACCCACGGTACGTTGCCGTACATTTGATTTCGAGTCAAACACCTTCGACCACTCGGACACCTCTCCGCGTAAACCAGCCTTATATATTATATCATAAATCCGTATTTTGCAAAGAGTTTTTCTTAATTTTCCGCACTGTCAGCAGCTATTCCAGCCTTTGCCAGCCTGTTTTCCGCACGTCTGCGTCTAAAAAAATCCTTCATTACCTGTGCACATTCGGCTTCACAGACGCCGCTGACGACCTGTGCCGTATGATTAAGATTGGGATTACTGATGATATTAAAGATCGACTCTGCCCCTCCGGCTTTAGCATCAGGACAGCCGTAAACAACCTTGTCGATACGACTGTTGACGATAGCGCCCGAACACATCGGACAGGGCTCGACCGTAACATAAAGCACGGCCCCCTCTAAACGCCAGCGGCCCAGCTTTTTACACGCCTCCCTGATCACGATGACCTCGGCGTGCGCCGTCGCATCGTTCCAGGTTTCGCGCATATTATGCGCCCTCGCTACAACTTCACCTTCAACCACAAGTACGGCGCCGATCGGTATCTCGCCGATCACGTCAGCCGCCCGTGCTTCCTGCAGCGCCAGCTGCATATATTCTTCGTCCGTCATTGCATTTAACATCTTCTGCTTACTCCTGTAACGCTTCTGCCGCTGTCATCAGCTCTTCCCAGCGCAGCATCAGCTTCTCGATTTCCGCTTGCAGGGCAGCATGCTCCGCCGCCAAAGCAGCGCTGGCCTCCGGGTCTGTATGGCTGGCAGGATCGGCCATTCGTCCTTCCAGCACCCCCAGCAAAGCCTCCTGTTCACGAATACTCAATTCAACTTTTGCCAGCAGCTTTTCTGCTTCCTGCGGGCTGTAGACACGCTTATGCCTGCCGGAACTTTTTACAGTACTGCTTATCGGCTCAGGCGCAGCCTTCCTCTGCACTGGGGCGCTGCTCGGCACGGCAGCCTGCAGCAGCCGTCTTTTAGCCTTTTCTTCTAAATAAAAATCATAATTGCCTTTATAATCACAGACCCGGTGATCTTCCAGTTCCCAGATCCTGTCAGCGATCTCGTTGATAAAATAACGGTCATGGCTGACCACCAGTACCGTCCCGTCAAAAGCAGTCAAAGCCGCTTCCACAGTCTCCCGCGCCATAATATCAAGATGGTTGGTCGGCTCGTCCAGCACCAGGCAGTTTGCCCCGTCCAGCACCAGCTTCAGCAATACCAGACGTGCCTTCTGACCGCCTGACAAAGTGCCGATCTCTTTAAAAACGTCGTCGCCGTGAAACAGCATCCCGCCAAGCAGTGAACGCGTACGTTCCTCAGTAAAGCCATATTCCACCAAAAAATTATCCAGCAGCGTCTGTTTGGGAGCAAGCCTTTCATAGCTCTGCGAAAAATACCCCACCTTCACACGATTGCCGATCTGCGCTGTTCCCTTCAGCGGCGGCAGCTCGCCTAAAACAGTTTTCAGCAATGTCGTTTTACCGGTACCGTTAGGGCCCAGCAAGCCAACCTTTTCACCCTTGCGCAGCACCAAATCTATATCATGCAGCAGTACATTATCGCCATAACCAACAGAAAGGTTATCCAAAATCAGCACCCGTTCAGCAGACTCCGGCGCAGGCGGCAGTCGCAGGGCAAATTCCTCATGCTGCACAGGCGCGTCCATCCGCTCCAGACGATCCAGCTGAGATTGGCGTCCACGTGCCATCTTACTTTTGATGCCCGCTTTAAAACGACGGATATAGGCTTCCGTCCGTGCGATATAATCCTGCTGCGAAGCATAAGCAGCTTCCAGTGTTGCAGTCTGGAGCTCTTTCTGCACCAGATATTTGCTGTAATTGCCTTTGAAGGAAGTCAGATGCCCGCCTTCCATTTCCAGTATCCGTGTAGCGATATTATCAAGAAACGCACGGTCATGACTGACTGCCAATAGCCCGCCCTTAAATTCCTGCAGATACTTCTCCAGCCACTCAGTCATAGCAATATCCAGATGATTTGTAGGCTCATCCAAAATCAGAAAATCAGGCTGCCGCACCAGGGCCGCCGCCAGCATCATCCTGGTTTTCTGTCCGCCGGAAAAGTGCTCCGCCGTCTTATCCCAGACCGCTTCTTCAAAACCCAGGCCAATCAAGACTCTTTTAATAAACGCTTCATAATTATATCCGTCGACATGTTCGTAACGTTTGGTCACACGGGCGTATTCCTCTAAAACCCCGTCCAGCTCCGCACCCGGTTCCAGCTGGGCAGAACGTGCTTCCAAAGCCGCCAGTTCTTCACGCATCGTAACTATCTCCGGGCAGGAGCGCAGCATAAACTGCCACAAACTGCCGGTGCCGATATTCTGAAACCCCTGCTCCACATAACCGATCTTCAAGCCGGGTTCAAAACGCACCACACCACCGTCAACCGTTTCCGGAGCCAAAAGACAGCGCAGCAGCGTTGTTTTGCCGCTGCCATTTACGCCTACCAGCCCAATTTTTTCACCTTTATCGATCATAAAGCTGATATCCTTAAATATTTCATTAATGCCAAAACTCCTGGCAATTTTATCTACAACAAGCTGCATTTTTTCGTCCTCTATTTTCTTCTTCCTGAACTCTTATTTTAACAAAAAAACGGCTTGAAAGCAAAAAGACCGGCTGCCCAGGCAAACCGGTCTTACATTTTCAGCCTTCATAGCCCTGCGGATGTCCCTTATGCCATTTCCAGGCCGTACTGATAACTTCATTGACAGTACTGCACTTAGGCACCCAGCCCAGCTCGTCCCTGATCTTCTCCGAAGAAGCGATCAGCACAGCCGGATCGCCGCTGCGGCGGCTTTCTTCCACCACAGTAAAGTCTATCCCCGTAATCTTTTTAGCAGCATCGATGATCTCGCGCACGCTGAAACCATTTTCACTGCCCAGATTATACACGCGGCTCGCTCCTCCAGCCAGCAGATGCTTGAGTGCCAGAACATGTGCCGTTGCCAGGTCGCAGACATGAACATAATCACGCACACAGGTACCGTCTGCAGTAGCATAATCAGTACCATAGATGGTAACCTGCCTGCGTACGCCCTGCGCAGTTTTTAAAACCAGCGGGATCAAATGCGATTCAGGATCATGGTCTTCGCCGATATCACGGCTCGGCGAAGCTCCTGCGGCGTTAAAATAACGCAGCGCCACATAACGCATCTCATAAGCCATATCATAATCAGCCAGCATTTTTTCGATCATCAGCTTCGTGCGGCCGTAAACATTAGTCGGGTTCAGACAGCTGTCCTCTTTAATGGGAACGCTCTCAGGCTCTCCGTATACTGCCGCCGTCGACGAAAAAACGATATAATCTACGCCGGCGCCTTTCATTGCTTCTAAAAGATGCAGCGACCCCTCCACATTATTAAAATAATACTTGGAAGGATTTTCCATCGATTCGCCGACCAGACTGCTGGCAGCAAAATGAATGACCGCGTCGATCTCAAACTGGGCCATGATATGCTTCAAAAAAGCAACATCATGGATATCGCCCTCCACCAGCTGCACCTCTTCAGGCACTGCCGCCGCATGGCCTGTGGAAAGATTATCGTAAACGATCGGTGTGAAACCGTTTTTCTGCAATTCTTCAACTACATGTGAACCAATATAACCGGCACCGCCGGTAACCAGAACATTCATCATTCAATCTCCTTAGTTCTTACTGACAATAGTCTGTAAATATGCTAAAAACTTATCCTTCAGATCAGGACGCTTCAGCGCCATTTCCACCGTCGCCTCCAAAAAGCCCTGTTTATCGCCGACATCATAACGACGTCCTTCAAAATTATAAGCATACATCTTCTGCAGTTTAGCCAGCTCCTTCAATGCGTCCGTCAGCTGTATCTCATTACCGCGTCCCGGCCTGGTAGCCTCCAGGATCGGGAACACCTCGGGATTGATGATATAACGCCCCAAAACAGCCAGCCGCGAAGGCGCTTCCTCAACGCCCGGTTTCTCGACCATATCTCTGACCGTAAAGGTGCGCGGTTCGGCCGTAGGCTCGGACGCTACGATACCATAAGACGATACCTTTTCCTGCGGCACCTCCTGTACGCCCAAAACACTGGCCCCGGTTTTATCATAAACATCCATCAGCTGTTTCAGCGCCGGTACTTCACCGTCTACTACATCGTCGCCCAAAAGCACCGCAAAAGGCTCATCGCCGATAAACTGCTTCGCGCATAAAATAGCATGCCCCAATCCGCGCGGCTCTTTCTGGCGGATATAGTGGATCCGGATATCAGAGATCTTTTTGACCATCTCCAGCTCCTGCGCTTTACCGCCGGCCGCAAGGTTCAATTCCAGTTCGATACTGCGGTCAAAATGATCCTCGATAGCACGTTTGCTGCGCCCGGTAATGATCAGAATATCTTCTATTCCCGAAGCAAGCGCTTCTTCAATAATATACTGGATCGTCGGCTTATCAACGATCGGCAGCATCTCCTTCGGTGTAGCTTTAGTAGCAGGCAGAAAACGCGTGCCTAATCCGGCCGCCGGAATAACAGCCTTGCGTACTTGTTTGATTGCAGTCATCTGTATCACTCTTTCTCCACTTGAACAGGAAATAAATTTTTAGATAAACACTTACCTTGATTGCCGCCGGCACCGATCAGACGCGGGCTCTGTCAGGCTTCTTCGCCGCCGATCAGTTCCAGCAGTTCCGCTGTTTTTTCAGCCAGCAGCTTTTTATCGCCTCTGGTCTCAACATTCAGACGCATCACCGGCTCTGTATTGGAAACACGCACATTGAAACGCCATTCGGAATAATCAATGCTCAGCCCGTCCAGCTTATCGACCTGACCGCCGGGCGCATATTCAGCCTCGATCACCGCCAGTACGGCCGCTGAATCTTCAACCTTGCGGTTGATCTCGCCGCTGCAGGGAAATTTTTCCATCCGTGCTTCGACCAGCTCCGACAAAGTTTTACCGCTGGTGCATAACAGCTCCGCCACCAACAGCCAGGGTATCATGCCGCTGTCACAGTAGGAAAAATCTTTAAAATAATGATGTGCCGACATTTCGCCGCCGTACAGCACCTCATTGGCACGCATACATTCCTTCATAAAGGCATGCCCGCTCTTGCAGCGCACAGCAACACCGCCGGCCGCATCCACAACCTCCTGCGTGTTCCAGGTCAGACGCGGGTCATACATGATCTTGGCGCCCGGCTGCTTGCGTAGAAATACCTCTGCCAGCAAACCGACTATATAATAGCCTTCAATAAATTCGGCTTTTTCATCAAACAAAAAGCAGCGGTCAAAATCGCCGTCCCAGGCCACGCCCAGATCAGCCTGATATTCGCGCACCAGTTTTGCCGTAGCCTCGCGATTTGGTACCAAAAGCGGATTAGGAACCCCGTTCGGGAAAGTCCCATCAGGTATTTCATTGATCTTGATAAATTCAAAAGGCAGATATTTGGCCAGTTCGTTCAAGACCGGGCCGGCACCGCCGTTCCCAGGGTTAGCCACTATCTTCAGCGGTTTCAGCGACTTGATGTCGATATATCCCAGCAAATGCTCGATATATTCCGGCATGATATCATAACGTCTTACAGCACCCTCCGTCTTGCCCGGCACCTTGACATGAGGAAAATCCTTACTGTCGACCACCATATCAGCGATCTCCATCAGTCCCGTATCGGCCGAGATCGGTCTGGCTCCTCGGCGCACGAGCTTCATCCCGTTATACTCTGCCGGATTGTGACTGGCCGTTACCATGATCCCCCCGTCAGCGTCCAGATGTGCCGTCGCGAAATAAATCATCTCCGTACCGCACTGCCCGATATCGATCACATCACTGCCGCCGTGCCGCAGCCCTTCCGTCAAAGCATCGACCAGCTCGCGCCCGCTCAAGCGTATATCATGCCCGACCACAACTTTTTCAGCTGCAAACATCGCCGCAAAAACGCGCCCTACCCGATAAGCCATCTCCGCATTGACCTCTGTCGGCACAACGCCGCGCACATCATACGCTTTAAACGCTTTCTTAGTTAATTCCATATTTCTCCGCTCCCCTATATCTTTCTGCAATTATCTGAAAACATGATAATTATTACTTTCTACCTCCACAAAAAAACTCCTGCTTAAAAAGGTATTTTTAAGCAGGAGTGCGTTACATCGCATAATTATTTTCCCTTAAAATATCCTCGGCAAATTCACCCAGATACCAGCGCGCCACTGAAAAAAACGGCTGATAATTGCCATCTTCATCCGGCAGCAGGATACTTTCCGCCAGCAGCGGCAAAAACTCCTCCAGCACCGCTCCGCCAGCCAAAGCACTGTTTATCTCGTCCTCCAGTATCCTGATCAGCGCCAGTCTCATCCGCTGCAGCCGCGGCGCGTTCAGATTCAGCTCGCGGATCGTATTGCGCGCCTTGGCCTGCAGTTTTTTCGGACAGGAACTTTCGTCAACGATCATCTTACCGGTATGCTCCTGATAACGAAACAGCCTGACTGACGCCGGTATCTTCAGTGGGTTCAGTATCCGCTCGGAAATCGGTTTCCCGCCCTTTGGTACATCACAGCTCCGGTCATTCTTCCTGCTGGAATAACGCCATTCAGGGTCCGACACATAGGGCTGGCTGCCGCCATGGCAAACACCAAGCAGATTATGCCAGTCCAGGTGATAATTGTGTTTTTCAAGCTGTGTAGCTACTTTGGGGAAGAAATGCTCCACCCTGAAATCATCAACATTGTCCTCAAACTCAGCCAGCTTGATACTGATCTCACAATACGCGCATAAACCGTGCTGATCCTGCAGCAGCTGCTGCTTTACTTCGCGGTAGCCCCTGCGGTTGCGCCGACGGAAATGCTCCCAGGTTTCGTCCGGAAACGCCTTCACATAACTGCGCAGGCACTCGGGTGTAGCCGGAGATTTGTACACCCGTTTCATTTTTTCTTCCTCCTGAAAGACTTCATCCTGATTTCCGTATCAGCACGGACCAAAGCCGGTTCACACCCTTTAGACCATTCGTCCAGACGTTTGCGCAGCTCCCTGGCCTCGTCCGTATCCCATTTATCCTCGCTCACAAGCATCAGATACCTGTACAGATCCTTCACGATCGGCAATGCCTGCGGGCGCGTGTCGACATTCTGGATATCCTTGAGCAGCTGAAAGCTTTCAGCGCCTAAAGAAAAGGCAGGTTTATCGATATTGATCAGATTATTGTCCCAGCGCAGGATACGGATAGCCTCAGCAGGGACCGTGCTCAGAACCTGCGGACTGTGAGTCGTCACAATAAACTGTACGTTGGGAAACGCCTTCCGCACATCATACACTACCGCCTGCTGCCAGGAAGGATGCAAATGCATATCGACTTCGTCGATCAGTACGATGCCCGGCGTTTCAAGAGCCGCCATGGCTCCAAGGTCAGGATTCAGCCGCACCATCCGGTACGCAAGATCTGCCGCCATACTGATCACGCTGCGGGTACCGTCACTCAAAGCCTCCAGCGGCAATACACCCATCGTTTCATGCATAATGATCAGATTTTGAAAAGCAAAGCTGTAATCTATATCCGTCCAGCCCATACTGCCGATACAGGTAATGATCGCCTGACGCACAGCCTTCAGCACTTCCGTATACGGATTCTTTTCATCCTTTTTACCGCTCTCGGCCAGATAACGGTCAAATTCCATCGCGCTCATCGCCGCATATTTGAACCACTGCCCAAAAGTATTATATGATGACGAAGGCTCCATACAATCGACGTAGCCGCTGCCGCGCTCCAGACTGATATCTTTGCGCAGCTCGAACAGCTTATTATCCTTCCACATCCTGCTGGTACCATAATAAGCCATGACCGGCAAAATTATTTTACTGTCGTTGACCTCCCGCAGCGCCTTGACCATATGCCGCCCATACTCGCTCAAAGCCTTCGCATTCAGGATCGTCGTCCGCCCCCCGGCCGCCTTCAATTCTCTTTTCCAGGTGATCTTTTCGCCGTCAACAACGCCTTCTGCCCCGATCACAACGGGATACTGACTTTTCATCCGCAGCACATGCTCCAAAGTCCTGCCTACAGTATCTTTGGTCTGGCGTACGTCCGTATCACTGATCTGGTTGGCCTTAACACCGTCAAAGCACGCCAGATAAGGCCCTAAAGCTACAGCGACCGCATCTAAAATAGCTGTTTTGCCCTTACCGTTTTCAGCTACGATAACAGTCAGTTCTTTGTTGAAATCTATCTCAAAATTATCATAACAGCGGTAATTCTGCAAACATAAGCGACTGATATACATAGTACACCTCCAGAAGTATATTTTCTTTTATTATACCTTTTTTCAGCCGAATATGGAAATTTCTCTGCATTCTTTGTATAATAGATATATTATTTGAGAGTGAGAAGGTTTTAAAATGAATATTTTTCTCGTGATCGCTTTAGCAATGCTGCTGATCATCATCCTGCTGCGCCGACACATCCCCATCGGTCCGGCGATCCTGGCAGGCGGCCTGCTGATCTGGGCTTTAGTAGCCCCTCAGTTCCATTATCTGGTCAGCGCCTTCACCACCACGCTTACCATGCAGCGCACCTACGACCTGATCCTGGCGCTCTATTTTGTCATGTGCCTGGAAATCGAGCTGCGTACCAGCGGCGCTTTAGACGGAATGATCCGCGCCCTGCAGCGCTTATTTGCCAGCGAAAAATTTACACTGGCCATTATGCCAGCTTTTCTCGGCCTGCTGCCTTCGCTGGGCGGCGCACGTTTTTCTGCGCCCATCGTCGAAGCAGCCAGCCGCAATACAGACCTTACCAAAGAACATAAAGCCGCCATCAATTTCTGGTTCCGGCATATCTTTGAATTTTCCAGTCCCATCATACCCGGCATGATCATGGCCTGCAGCATCGCCGGCGTTGCCTTCAGCGACTTTATCGCCCACCTGTGCTGGCTGACCCTGCTGGCATTTGCCCTGGGCTGGCTGGTGCTCATCCGTCCGCTGGATATGCCCGCTAACAGCAATGTAGATGTCGATCCGGCCGAACGCCGTCAGGACATTATGAACCTGGTACTGTCGCTTTCCCCGGTCGTAATCAACTTCCTGCTGGTAGTTTTCTGCGACCTTAACGCCTCCACCGCTATGGCTCTGGTCACCTTCGCCATGATCCCGGTCCTGCGTATGACAAGCCGCGTCCTGAACATCAAAGAAGTTTTTACCGGCGCCTGCGACTGGAAAATGCTGATGAACGTTTTGTGCATCCTCTATTTTATCCAGATCCTGACCGATACCAACGTTCTGCATACCATCGTGGAAGATTTTAAATCCTCACCGCTGCCCGTACCTGTCATTATCGCAGCTATCTCCTTTATTATCGGCATCCTGACAGGTCTGTCACAGGGTCATGTAGCGATCGTTATGCCCATCGTAGCAGCCCTGTCGCCCGGCGACCTGAACCTGGCAGGCGTGGCCATGGCCTTCGGCGTAGCCGGACAAATGCTGACGCCGACACATATGTGTTTTATCGTCACCCTGGATTATTTTAAAGCCGACTTCTTCAAGACCCTCAAACCGATGTTTATTTTAGAAGTCATGCTGCTGACAGTCTTCAGCATCTATACCTGGTTCACCTGGTAACAGACCTTATCTATATAAAAAGGCCGGACTTAACAGTCCGGCCTTTTTTACGCAGTCACCAGTGCAAAAAGTTAATAACTACCTGAATCATAATTTCTTTTTCTTCCGGCCTTGATTCTGCAATCATCAGCGTTATCGCTACCAAAGCACTGTCGCTGATGATCTTTTTATTATTTTTATACAACAATTTATTTTTATCCAGAAAATATAAAAACAAGCCGGCCGCTATTCTTTTACAACCGTCATTAAAAGGATGATCCTTGATCAGAAAATACAACAAATGGGCAGCCTTATCCTCCAATGTAGGATAAGCATCCTTACCAAAGACACACGGTAACCAACAGAAATTATCATATCAAGATTATAATAATCAAGATTTCTTTTTACCTCTTTTTCCCCTCAATTCGAACTGTTCGGAAATTCCGAACAGTTTCTTCCTTATACAGCTCCCCTGAATCATATATATTTTTTATATGTTCACTGATATTCGCTTTACTAGATTGAAACAGCTTAACCATCTGTGCCTGAGTCAGCCAAACAGTATCCTCCTCAGGAGCAACATTTACTTCTAATTCCAGTTCATTATCTTTAAAAACGATAACATTATTATCAGTCATTACTTCAACCCCTTCAATATTGGCAGTTATTTATATTATATCATCTTTCATCAGCAACTCTGAAAAAACTGCAGCTCCATATAAAAAGGCCGGACTTAACAGTCCGGCCTTTTTTATTGATTTTATACCACTGGATCACCTGCAGATGATTACCAATATTACTCTCTGTCTGCCTGCTTCGTCGAAGCAGATCTGCACAGACCATAGCTTAAGGACTCACTTAGAAAGTGAACCTCAACCCGGCGTTGACGCTCCACTTTTTGTTGATGTCGCCGCCGAAGCCGCGCGTCACTTCGCCGTAGAAGTCGCCCGTTTTGCTGATCCTGACGTTGCCGCCCAGGCCCAGCTCGAACCAGGTGTCGCCATAATCGTTGTGCTTGGTCAGCACATCATGTGTGCCGCCTAAATCCGAGGTCAGCTGCAGGTCTCGCTCACCGGCAAATTCGTGCAGCAAATCGGCTTTAAGGTAAATATCGCTGCCGTTTTCTATCTTCTGGCCCATGACGAAGCCGATGCGTCCGAGGGCGCTGTTCATGCCGTCGATACGGCCATTGACGCCTCTGTCGGTGGTGTAGTCGATACTGCCCAGCCTGCCCAGGGTAAACTGGGCATTAGGCTCGATGTATAATCCTCGTTCAAGGTCAAAACGTTTGCCGTATTCTACGCTGACGCTGTAGGCGTGCTGCTTGTAGCTGGCTTTATCGGGGTAATCGCCGTAGGATTCCAAGTCGGTAGAGAAGTTGCCGGCGCGGGCAGTGACATTGGTATAGGCTCCGTTATCGCCTGTCCACACGCTGTACAGATTGAAGGTCTTAAGCTTATTTTTACCGCTGCCGTCAGTATAGCTGCCAGTGCCGTCGCCGTAGTCGACCGCCATACCGTAAATGCTTTTGGCGTTATCAGCCTTGTCATAACCCAGCTGGTACATATTGTAGCGGCCTTCGTAGCCTGCGCCGCCAAAGCGGCCCGCCTGAGTGCGTGCCCAAATGCCATCTGCCTGCGCACTTCCGCTTGCCAGTGCGCCCAAACGGCTGCGCAGGCTGTCGTTGGTATTGCGCCACAGGGCGTAGCTGTTATCGGCAGCGTCCAAAAGTACTGCTGTATCGTTGTTGACTGTTTTGGCTATTTTGGTAAGATACCAGTCGTTAACCGAAAGTCCCAAAGTATCGCCTTTAGCCAGGGTGGGGTCTACGTCCCACAGCCCGCCGGCATTGAACTCTTTGCCTTCAAAGGTCAGCTTGCCGCTGTTATCGGTTATCAAAAGCTGCTGATGCGCTCCTGTTACCGTGCTGCCGTTTAAGCTGCTCAAGTCTTTGATCTGGACATAGTGAGTACCATAATCGGCATCGGTGATCGATATTTTGTCGCTGTTTGTTTCTCCTGCCAAATCCGTATCCATAATAAAAGTGGTTCCGTTGCCGATTAGCTTATTGATGCTCAAACTTTCGTAGGTTGGCGCCCCCGCACGGGTCACACTGCTATCAGTCATGTTCACGCTGCCGCCGCCGACAGTCATTGTGCCGCCGATGGTAAAGCTGCCGCCGACAATGCTTTCCAGCTCCAAACTGCCATAGCTTATAGTGAGCCCGCTGACGCTGCCCCCACTGGCAAGCTGCATAACGCCGCCATTGATAGTGGTATCCAGTGACGTACCGCCTGTTTTTACCTGCTGTACGCCTGCTGCAACCTTCATGTCGCTCACAGTGGCACCGCCCATAACGACCTGGGTGCCACCGGCAAAGGTAATATCGCTTAGCTTAGAACCATAATACACCTGCTGCACGCCGGCGCTCAAAACAGTGCCGCTGACAACGCCCAGGGAGTTTACTATCTGCGTTCCGCCCATGATGGTAGTATTGGCTGCCGTACCACCGCTGGAAATAATCTGAGTGCCGCCGCTTAGAGCGCTTACCGTACCTATGCCTAAATCATTGATAGTCTGCGTACCGCCGCTCATATCAATCACTGTGCCTATACCGCTCATAAGTATTTGGGTACCACCGATCATGGTATCTACAGTGGCCGTGCCACTATTATAAGCCTGCTGCAAGCCGTCTAACATAATGCTCATAGTTCCTGTACCACCTATTACATTCTGTTGTCCCAAACTATGATTCATGATGCTTACCATACCAACGCCACCGGAGATATCCTGTACACCCATGCCGCCAATAGTATTTACCGAACCAACACCGTCGACATAAATAGTCTGATAGCCACCGTTCATATCAATTACCGTGCCCATGCCGCCGCTAGATACAAACTGCGTGCCGCCTCTACTCATAGTGCTTACAGTACCGCTGCCGCCACTGGAGATATGCTGTTTGCCGCCGCTGCTCATAACACCTACCGTACCGTTTTGCGTGGCAGTTATATTTTGCGTATCGCCCGCAGTCATGGTGGCTACGCTGGCATTGCCATCATACTCAGTTGCTTCGGCGCGGGCAAATATTGCTCTGTCCACCACATCTGCCAGCTGGGGCAGCACGGCATAGTCCAAAGGCTGTGCCTGGCTGCGCAGGGGCTGGGCTGGTGCTGGCATAGTTTGCTCTGCCGCGGCCAGCGCTGCCACCGGGGCTGCGGCGTTGACAAGGTTCATGCCCATTACTACTGTCGCCAGAACTTTTTCCGCCTGTTTTTTGCGGCTTGCGCCATGTGGGGCTTTTGTTTTAAATTCCAAAGGCACAAACTTCCCCCCCAGATGTACACGCGGATTCTCTTGCCTGGTCATCAACTCCTGTTTGTTTAAATCTTTATGGTTTTTCATTTACCTGCCTTCTTTCCATAGATTCGGCACCAGTGTTTTTCTGCTACCGATATTTTATCTGCGGCAAGCTCCAGCTCTCCAAGGACTGTAAAGTGCTGCTCCAACAGGGACGCTACGTCTGCCGAGGCTTCCGGCTGCTCGTCGATATGGAACTTTTTTATGCCGTTTTCGCTGTCTATTACCGGCACTGCACGGTGTTTTAGGTTAAGCACCAGCAGCTTGTCAACTATTGCCCGGCTAAGCAGCCCGATGTCGTGGGACGGGTCGAAGACGTGCTGCAAAACATAGACTGCTATAGCGCAGTCTGCCTTTAGTCCGCCACGCTCTGCCAGGGCGCAGAACATTTCGTAGGAGATGACGCTGAACCGGTCGCTGTTTACATAGTCTGCCGCCATGCGGCGCATGTCAGGCGAGATATCTACGCCAAGTACCCGGCAGTCGTACTGCTCCAGCAGGGCTTTGGACAGCCTGCCTATGCCGCAGCCAAAGTCCAGCACTGTTTTGCCGTTTAAATCGCCCAGCCCACCGGCAAACAGCGTTTTCATGTATTCTGTTTCCCGCTCCCAACGCTGGCGGTAGTCGCCGCCCTGCTGTTCTTCGGTCAGGATGATGTTTTGGGCCTGCTCCATGTTTTGTACTTTGAACATGTCTTTGTAGTAGTATAGGCTCATTTTTTTATCAGCTCCTGTTTCGTTTTTGCTGCCGTTGTTTTAGCTTTGGCTGTAGTTTTAGCAGCCGCTGGTGCTGCTTTTTGTGCCAGCGGGTCCAGCTTATGGTCTGCCATCAGTTTGTCGATTACTTTGTTTACCGCTTCCGGTGTTATATAGCGGCTGCATTCAAACTGGCGCTCGGTGCCTTTAAGGCGCGGGCACCATTCAAAGTCTTTATGGTCGAACACTACCTGGGTATCGTTCCAGCAGCCGTTGCAGACGTGGTAGTTGATGACCCGATAGGGCGTGGCAAATTCGTTGAGCGGCAGGGTGAAGCCGCTGATGAGTACCACAGGGATGCCTACACCGTTGGCTACCCAGCTAAGGCCGCTGGACAGGCCGACAAAAAAGTCAGCATGGTATAAAAGGTCGATGCGTTCTGATAGGGGCAGCTTACCGGTAAAGTCTTCGGCGCCGTAGGGGATGATGTTAAAGCGGCTTTTCATGCCGTAGACGTTTTCCCGGTCGATGCACAGCACCCTGTAGCCTTTGGCTTTAAGGTATTTGACCACGTTTAGCCAGCCGCTGCCGTTGTTCCAGTATTTGGCCTGGCTGCTGGACTGGGCGGCGATGCAGACGTAGGGTTCTTTGATCTTCCTTGTTTTGTCTTTGGGCAAAAGCTTAACGCTAAGCTGGGGCGGTTCGCCGCCTTCGTCCAGCCCCAGGATCATGGCGGCGTTTTGGTGCAGGCCGCGGATGCGAAAATCCGACGGCTGGTGCAGCCTGTCGTCACAGGGAAAGAAGATGCCCATGTAGTAGCTGGCGTACAGCCCTTCGGGCCGTTCTTCCGGTTTGAGAAAGTTTATCTCTGGATAGGCCGGTTTAAACAGCTCTGCCAGGTCTTCTGCCATGGCGCAGTAAAGCTGGCAGCCGTGCTTTTGGCGGAAGGCTTCCGCATAGGGGAACCAGGCCAGAATATCTCCCAATATCCCGACCGGGAATTTTAACAGCACTTTTTGGCTGCGCAGATCCAGGTCGTGGGCAAAGATCATTTTATCTTTTTCGTATACTTCGATACGAAAATCTATAAAATACTTTTTGCTGCTGGTGACCAAAACGCCGCTGGCAGGAGCATCGTAGACGGTGAGGCAGGCGTTGCGGTCGATAAATTTTACCCGGTACTCCCCCTGTGGCACGGTGACGCGGGCGCCGTAGTTGAAGTCGAAGCAGATGCCTGGTATGCCGCTTGGCTGCTGCACCTGGCCTGCATCGAAGGTCATATAGGGTTTTGGCGCCACCACGACAGGCTTTTCGATGCCTGCGGCCGGGGCCTTGCCCTGCCCTTTGCCTATTATGGCCGCAAGCTCTGCTTCGCCTGCTGATCTTATTTCTGTCATAGTCACATCTCTCTGTTCTTTTTGTTTTTATCAGTTCAACTTTTCCACCACTGTATAAAACAGTGCCGTTTATTTGCCGCCGGCTCGAGCCGTTACGGCTGGCCGCTTTTTTTCACCAGCGTCAGCAGCAGCTCCATATCGCTTTGGGTATACCGCTTATCCTGTTCAGTCCCGCCGACTGCTACGTTGGCCGCCTGCCGGGGGTCAAAAAAACATTCCAGCTGGCAGTCAAAAAGGTTGGCCAGGCGCAGCAGCTGTTTCAGGCTGAACTTGACGCGGCCGCATTCCATATTGCTCAGATGGGTCTGACTGATGCCCAGCGTTTGCGCTACATCCTGCTGGCGCAGCTTGCGCATCGTGCGCAGGAACTTGACATTGGCTCCGATTTTTTCCAGACAATCTGCATCGTACATCGTTTACCTCCGCCTTTCTCATTATTTTTAAGGTAAAATTTTACTGTTTTTCAGATAGATTCTTTGGTTTTCTTTTGATTTTCTTTTCTTAAAACGGTGTTTTTATTTCCCATAGCAATAATTGTCATTATTATAGTATGTTTGTACCCCCCACAAGACATACAAACGGATATTTATCAGAGACTTCCGTTTTGCCCCTCCCCGGCACTTATACAACAACCATCAGCGGGCAATGCTCTGCACGTGGTCACTGTCCTCCTGCTGCCCGCCTGCGTCGCTGGCGACAAGGTAACGTAAAAAGAAAAACCCCGGATGCTTTGGTAAGTACCCGAGATCGGAGATCTATTCAAGTCCACAAAAAAAATTTAGCCCCAAAGGGGCTAAGTATTCTGCGGCGTTATTTTGCTATTTACTTTTTTTAAAAACAGGCGTACACTAGCAACTGTTATGCATAACGCTTTACAGTATGGCCTGCCATCATAAAACCAAGGGATTTGATCATCATAAAAAATATTAACACTCCAAACAATACAAACGACCAGACACCTCCCAGCCGCCTGCAGCTGCTGATAACAGCCTCACAAAGCGGCGATGGGCAGGCACTGCTGCAGCTGTGCGAAGATTTCAGCCCGCTTTTAAAAAGCGAGGCCCACCGCGAAATGTTTTACCGGTCGCTGGGTAAAGATGCCGAAGGTATCGCCGTGCTGGCCCTGATCGAACTGATTTTGAAATATGATGGCGCCGATTTTGCCAACTGGCCTGGGCTGGCACGCTGTAAGGTACATTTTGCCCTTTTTGACGCCATGCAGAAGCAGGGGCAGATCTGGGAAAACGAAGCGCAGGTAGATACTGACAGCGCCGCTGGGACCGAACTGCTGGAGGCCTGCCGTGATGCTGACGGCAGCCTGGACGAGCTGGCCCGGCTTTTACTGTCGCTGGATCTGCAGGAAGCTCTGCGTCAGCTGAACCCCGCCCAGCGGCAGGTGATGATGCTGCTGTTCGCACAGGAGCTGAAACCTTCCGAAGCAGCAAAACGTTTAGGCTGCAGTGTGCGCAATGTCACCAAGCACCGATTAAAAGCACTGGACAAACTGCGCGGGCTGCTATAAAAATACAAAAGGACTGCCGTTTGGCAGTCCTTTTTTTACGCCGTTTTATTTAGCGGCTTCTTTATTTTCTTCTTTTTGCGGCAGAGCAATACCGAAATCACCTAATAAAGGTTTTTCGTTTTTGACTGCAAACAGGAAGCTCATCATTGCTTCGGGCTGTTTGGCAAATTTCATGCTGTATCTTAAAATATCAGCATCGGCGCCTTTTTCTATCACTACTAAACGTTTTTCACTGACAGCGCCAAAGTTTTTATCCATCTGCTCTTTGAAATTTTTAAAAACTTCTTCTGTAAAGTCTTTTTTCATACCGTCAGTCATCATGGAAGTTACGGCAGAATAATTGGAAGCTGCCAAAAACTTGTTGACCATGGCTTCTTCAGCGTCAAGCACTTTACCGTTGCTGGCACTGCAGATAGCACTGAAACCAAGCACTAAGACCATTGTCAGCATTAAAAGAATTTTTTTCATTAATAATTACCTCCGGCTCTCTTTGAATATTAGGGTCAATTTGATTCTTTACTATTATACATCTACCTTGGTATAGCTTCAAGGAAAGTTTTGTGATTCTACAAAAATCTCACAAAGAAAAAACTTTTTTGTAAATTTTTTCTTTGAAAGCTTGACTTGAAGTTAACTTAAAGTATTAAAATATGATAAAATAATATCAGGCTGCTGAAGCAGCCGCCGGCAGTTGAAGCTGCCCTCATTCTTATTTGAACAACAGTATTATTGATACAGCTATGAAGGCTTAAGCTGCTCCTGAAAGGGCGGTTTACTTTGCATAGCTGTTTTTATTTTCAGAAAGGATGCCTGACACGATGAATGTTTATATCAAACACCGTTTTCTGCTTTTGCTGCCGGTGCTGCTGGGCATCACTTTTTTTACGTTTGTGCTGATGCAGCTGCCGGCAGACGATACGGTCGATATGATGTATAAGGCCTCCGGGGCGGTATCGGAAACGGTCAAAGCAGCGGCCCGTGCCGAGCTGGGACTCGACCGTCCGCTGCTGGTACGTTATCTGGACTGGCTGCTGGCTGTCTGCAGCGGAGATATGGGACGTTCGTATATTTCAGGCACGCCTGTAACAGCGCTTTTTGTGGCTAAGCTGCAGCCTACGCTTTATTTGACGGCGCTGGCCCTGCTGCTTACCGCCTGCATTTCTGTGCCGCTGGGTATCGCGGCAGCGCTGAGGCATAACCGCTGCTGCGATCATCTGATTCGCTGCTGCGCGTTTCTGGGCAATTCACTGCCGGGATTTTTTATCGCTTTGCTGCTGCTTTACTGCTTTGCATTAAAACTGAACTTTTTTACCGTCCTCGGCGGCTCAGGGTTCGGCGGTCTGCTGCTGCCGGCGCTGGCGCTGGCAATTCCCATGTCTGCTAAGTATATCCGGCATATCCGCAGTAATATCCTGGAGGAGATCAACAGGGATTATGTTGCCGGCGCTCTTGTACGCAGCATTCCCAAAGCAACTGTTTTTCGCAGGTTCATCCTGCGTTCTCTTGGCAGTACGCTCATTACTTTATTCTCCTTGTCGGTAGGCTCGCTGTTAGGCGGAACTGCAATTATTGAAATGATTTTTATGATCGACGGGATCGGCAAAATGGCAATGGACGCTATTTTGATGCGCGATTACCCGGTCGTGCAGGCTTACGTGGTCTGGACCGCGCTCATTTTTACCTGTGTCAATCTTGTCACCGATCTGCTGCTGCATCAGCTGGAGCCGCAGGCACGGCAATTTACTAAAGGCGGTGGATGGTGATGCCCAAAAACATACTGCCGCACGGCCTGCATAAGACCTGCTGGCTGCTTCTGCTGACAGTGCTGCTGTTTCTGGTCACGCTCAGCGCGCCTTACTGGGTACCTCACGATCCTTATCTGCAAAACCTTGACCTGGCTTTGCAGGCTCCCAGCGCCGAATATCCCTTTGGGACTGACCGTTACGGACGCTGCGTTTTTTCGCGTGTGCTGGTCGGAGGGCAAAGCTCCATTTTTTCTGCGCTGGCTTTAGTGGGGATCATTTTTACTACCGGTACTGCCGCCGGGCTCTGGAGCGGTTACTATGGCGGGAAACTGGATAATTTTATCATGCGTCTGTCCGATATTTTTTTAGCGTTTCCCGGCCTTGTTTTTGCCATTGCTGTTGCCAGTATCCTGGGCGGCGGTATGACAAACGCTGTTTTGGCGCTGGCCGTCATCTCGTGGCCCAAATATGCACGCCTGGCCCGCAGTCAGGCGCTGACTGTCCGGCAGCAGCCATATATCGAGGCGGCACGTTTGAGCGGCTGCAGTGACACGGAAATAATTTTCCGGCATCTCCTCCCTTCTATTTTAAGTCCGCTGCTGGTAATGTCGGCACTTGATCTTGGCACGATGCTGATGGAACTTGCCGGCCTGTCTTTTCTGGGTCTGGGGGCCCAGCCGCCGGCAGCCGAGTGGGGTTCGATGATGAGCAGCAGCCGCAGTATGCTGCAGACGGCGCCGTGGGTGATCCTGGCACCCGGCGCGGCGATTTTTGTGACGGTCAGTCTGTTCAATCTTTTAGGTGACAGCTTACGTGATCAGCTTGACCCTAAATTCAATCCCAAATAATTTTATGCGAGGGGTATTGCTATTATGATGAAACTTTCTTTACTGGGCAGCGGTCTGCTGCTTACCGCTTTACTGCTCAACGGCTGCGGCCCTTCCGCAGCTCCTGACAAGGCGGGAGAATCTGTCTTCCGCTACGGCACCACAGCTTACGGTGTGGCTATGGAGAACGCCGGTATGGACCCGCACGAATCCTATAAGGGCTGGTCAACACTGCGCTACGGCGTCGGCGAAACGCTGTTCCGCTTTAATGAAGCAATGCAGCCGCAGCCCTGGCTGGCAACAGGTTACGAATTTCTTGATGATCATACTGTTAAAATCACTTTACGCGGCGACGTAAATTTCAGCAGCGGCGCCAGACTTACCGGAGACGCCGTGAAAGCCTGCCTTGAGGATCTGGTAAAGCGCCATAAACGGGCTGCCGACGACTTAAAACTGGCTTCAATCACTGCTGACGGACAAACCGTTACGATAAAGTCTCAGGAAAAAGTGCCGGCGCTGATCAATTATTTATGCGATCCTTACGGCTGCATCATCGATATGCAGCGTGGCACTGCCGACGATGTCAAAATCTCGGGCACCGGCCCGTATATCGTCCAAAGCCTGACGCCTACGGAAATAGTTTTGACTAAAAATCCGGCGTACTGGGGCGGCAGGGTGAAAACAGATAAAGTTATCGTCCGCAGTATTCCCGACGGCGATACTTTGACGATGGCGCTGCAGAACGGCGAGATCGATGCCACACAGGGCCTGCCCTATGCCAGTCTGCCTTTATTTACCGGCAATGCAAAATTTAAGGTTGCTTCCGCCAATACTTCCAGAGTTTTTCAGGCCTGCCTGAATTTTACGACGCCGGTATTACAGGAGCCTGCCGTTAGAAAGGCAATAGCTATGGCTATCGACAAGGATAAATTTACCAGCGTGCTTTTGAATGGCAATGGTACGCCGGCTGTCGGTCCCTTCCCTGCCAATATGCCCTGCGGCGGCGATGCCGTGCATACGGACGCTTATAACGCCGAACAGGCCAAAAAACTGCTGCGGGAAGCCGGCTGGACCGACACTGACGGCAACGGCTACGTTGATAAAAACGGTCAGGACCTTACCGTCCGCTGGCTCACCTATACTTCCCGGCAGGAGCTGCCTTTGCTGGCCGAAGCGGCCCAGGCTTTTCTAAAGGAGGTCGGTATCAGGGCCGAAGTCAACGCGACAGATAATTATAACGATTTCCTGAAACGCGGGGATTGGGATATTTATGCCAAGGCTTTTGTGGCTGCGCCTACAGGCGACCCGCAGTATTATTTTACGACCCATGTACTGGACAGTTCTTCCTATAATTCCGGCCACTACCATAATGAACGGGTCGAAGAACTGACCCGGCAGCTGCGCGGCGAATTTGACCCGGCAGCACGCAGCAGGCTGGCAGTCCAGATCAGCCAGCAGCTTTTAGACGATAGCGCATTTATCTATGCTTCGCATCTGAAAATGTCCTTTGTGATGAAAAGCAACATCAAGGGCTTTACAGCCCATCCTTCCGATTATTACGAAATCACCTCCGACCTTGAGGTCTAAGGGGTTCAACTATGAACAAACAGCAGCCATTACTGCAAATAAATAACCTGAGCCTTGCCTATGGGGCTAAAGAAATTTTAAAAGCTGTGCAGCTTACTGTCTGCCCGGGAGAGATCCTGGGCATCGTCGGCAGCTCCGGCGGCGGCAAAAGCACTCTATTAAAAACGCTGACCGGCCTTTTACCTGCTAACGCTGTCATTACCGGCGGCGAGATCCTCTGGCAGGGGCACAGCCTGCTCAGCGGCGGCCGTCTGAACAGCAGCGGTCTGCTCGGCAGGAAGCTGTCCATGATTTTTCAGGACCCTACAGCATCTTTATATCCCTTGCAGACGATCGGCTCGCAAATCTGCACTATGCTGCAGGCACAGGGGCAGTTCGATACGGCCGCCAGCCTGCAGTCTGCCGTGCAGGTGCTTGCCGGGCTCGATTTTTCTAAGCCTCAGGCCATTTTAAACAGCTATCCGTTTCAGCTTTCGGGCGGCATGAACCAGCGGGTCTGTATCGCTATGGCACTTTTGCTGAAGCCGGAGCTGTTACTGGCAGACGAACCGACCTCTGGACTTGATTTGCTGACGCAGCAGAAAATATTACGGCACCTGCTGCAGCTAAAAACAGATCACCATACTGCGTTGATCGTTGTTTCACATAACATCAGCGCTTTGGCTCAGATAGCTGATACGATCGCCGTACTGCGGCAGGGAGAAATCATCGAAAGCGGTCCGGCGCAAACAATACTCAACCGGCCGCAGCATGATTATACCCGTAAGCTGATCGAGGCTATACCGCATTTCAGAAAGGAATTTCTTTTATGAGCGCCCTGTTAGAGGCAGCCAGCCTCAGTAAAACTTTCTTCAGTGAACATAACGCGCTGCCTGCTGTCTGCAATGTCAGCTTTAGTGTTGCCCCCGGCGAATGTCTGGGGCTGGCTGGGGCAAGCGGCTGCGGCAAAAGCACCCTGGCACGTCTGCTTATGGGACTGACGCCGGCCGACAGCGGTACGGTCAGCTTCAATGGCCAACCGCTGGACTTTGCCGATGCCGCACTGCGAAAAAATTATTACAGTCAGGTCCAGCTGGTTTTTCAAAATGCCGCTGCGGCTTTTCACCCCCGCAAAAGCATCGGCAGCTCGATCATGCTGCCAATGCTGAATTACGGCTGTACTAAGGCTGCGGCCCAGGAAAGATCGATCGCTTTACTGCTGGCAGCAGGCCTGACACCGCAGCATGCTGAAAAATTTCCGCACCAGCTGAGCGGCGGCGAATGTCAGCGTGCCGCTATCGCCAGAGCAATCAGTATCAAACCGCGGCTGCTGATCTGCGATGAAATAACCAGCGCTTTAGACGTACAGACCCAGGCAGAGATCATTCAGCTGCTGCTTAAGCTGCAGGCTGAAACTAAAATGAGCCTGCTGTTCATCAGTCACGACATTACTCTTGTACAGGAAATCTGCCAGCGAATCCTGATCATGCAGTCCGGGACGATCATTGAAAGCGGACCTGCCCTGGATATCATCACCCGACCGCAGCAGCATTACACCCGCGAACTGGTAACGGCAGCATTCAATCTTACGAAAATATAGGTGAAAGCTATGACATCTGCATTATTTGAAGTTAATAAAAAATACTGGACAGATCGGGCTCCCAGTTATTCTCAGGTCAATCAGGAAGAACTGGCAGGCTGTCAGCGCAGCAACTGGCTCAGAGAAATCAGCAGACAGATCCAGATGGTTTATCCTAACCGGGCGCCGCAGGAAATCACTGTTTTAGACGCCGGCACCGGTCCCGGTTTCTTTGCTGTTATTCTGGCGGAAGCCGGTTATAAAGTAACGGCTATCGACGCTGCCTCGGCAATGCTGGCTGAAGCCAAACGTAATGCCGGACCTTGGCAGGAAGCTATCGATTTTCGCCTGATGGACGCGCAGAAGCCGACGTTTACCGCAGAATCTTTTGACGTTGTACTTTCACGCAATCTTACCTGGGTCCTGGAAGACCCGGAGCAGACTTATGGCAACTGGCGTCATGTATTGAAACCCGGAGGGCTGCTTCTGAATTTTGACGCCAACTGGTATAATTATCTGTATGACGCTGACTTAAAACAGCAATACGAACAGGATCGACGCAACGTACAGCAAAACGATCTTGAAGACCATTATCTGAGTACTGATATCGACGCGATGGAGGCGATCGCCCTGCAGGTACCTCTGACAGGTATCCAACGGCCGCATTGGGATATCCGCACTTTGGAAAAGCTGCGTATGCGTTCCATTACTACTGACGTTTCTGTCTGGCAGCGCGTCTGGTCGACGGTAGAAAAAATAAATTACGCTTCAACGCCCATGTTTATGATTGCAGCGATAAAATAGGAGCAGATCATGTCTGATTTATCTAAAAAAACGCTTAATCCAAGCGGCGATACCAAAAACTATATTGAAAATTACTGGACGAAAAGGGCCGACGCTTTTGCAGCACTGCGCCGTCAGGAGCTGCACAGTGAAAAATACAGCCAGTGGCAGCGCGAGATCGTGCAGCATTTACCGCCCGCAAAACAGCTGCGTATCCTTGACGTTGGCTGCGGCGCCGGTTTTTTCTCCGTTCTGCTGGCTAATGAAGGCCACCTAGTCACCGGTATCGATCTGACACCTTCCATGATCGCTCAGGCGGAAGCGCTGGCGGCAGCAGAAGGCTGCAGCTGTACTTTTCAGACTGCCGATGCCGAGCATACGGCTTTTTCTGACGGCAGTTTTGATGTCGTTATTGCCAGAAATCTGATGTGGAACCTGCCCCATCCCGAAACAGCTTATGCCGAATGGCTCCGTGTGCTGGCTCCGAAAGGTATCCTGCTGAATTATGACGCGGAATACGCCAAGGACCATCATCGGCAAAAACTGCCTGCCATCAATGCCCATGCCGATGTTTCCGCAGAATTATTAAATGAGTGCCACAATATTTACCATATGCTGGTAATCAGCCTCTTTGAGCGTCCCCGCTGGGACTTGGAAATACTTAAGGCTTTAGGCAGCTGTTCCTGTTCTGTCGACCAGAGCGTCGGCGACCGTATTTATGCCGAACAGGATATCTTCTATATCCCAGTCCCGATGTTCTGTATCAAAGCTGTTAAAAATTGACGGTCTGTTTTAAAAGCAAAAACGCCTGGTTAAAAACCAGGCGTTTTTATTATTCTGCTTACAGTTCTTTTTCAATGCGTTCCATTGCTTCGATAGTGTTTTCACGGCTGCCAAAAGCGGACAGACGGAAGTATCCTTCGCCCATAGCGCCAAAACCGGCGCCGGGAGTACCGACAACAGCCAGTTTTTCAAGCAGGAAATCAAAGAATTCCCAGGAAGACATACCCTGCGGGCATTGCAGCCAAATATAGGGTGAATGGGTCCCGCCGTAGAATTTAATGCCTTTTCTGCGCAGGCCTTCGGCCATGATCCTGGCATTTTCTTTATAAAAAGCCAGCATTTCGCGGCATTCCTTTTGCCCCTGCTCACTGAACACAGCTTCGGCGCCGCGTTGGATGATATAGGGCACACCGTTGAATTTGGTAGTCTGACGGCGCAGCCACATTTTATTCAGTTTCAGCTCTTTACCGCTTTCAGTTTTACGTACCAAAGCATGCGGCACTACAGTATAACCGCAGCGGGTACCGGTAAAACCGGCAGTTTTGGACAGGGAGCATAATTCGATAGCGCATTTTCTGGCGTCTTCAACGACAAAAATACTGCGCGGGATAGCAGGATCATCAACGAACGCTTCATAAGCGGCATCATACAGGATGACCGCGTCGTTTTTCAATGCATAAGCGACCCAGGCCTCCAGCTGCTCTTTGGTATAAACAGCGCCGGTAGGATTATTCGGCGAGCAAAGATAAATGATGTCAGCTTTAACGCTGTCGTCAGGCATTGGCAGGAAGTTGTTTTCCGGCTTGCCGTCCATATAAACTATTTTACGGCCGCACATGATATTGGTGTCCAGATATACAGGATAGACCGGATCAGGAATCAGGATCGTATTCGCATTGCTGAAAATATCAGTAATATTGCCGCAGTCGCTTTTAGCGCCGTCGCTGATAAAGATTTCATCGCTGGCCAAAGTTACGCCGAAGCCGGCATAATATTTTACGATAGCTTCGTGCAGGAAATCATAGCCCTGCTCCGGTCCGTAGCCACGGAAAGTTTCCTTCACGCCCATTTCGGCAACGGCTTTCTGCATCGCGTCGATAACGGCCGGCGCCAAAGGCAGGGTAACGTCGCCGATACCCATACGAATAACCTTTTTCTCAGGATGTTTCGCTACATAAGCATTAACCTTTTGCGCGATCTGCGAAAACAGGTAGCTGTCTTTCAAATTACAATAGTTGTCATTTACAAAAGCCATTTTTTGTCCCCCATTAAACTAAAAATATATTTTTATTTATTAATGACTTCATCGGGAATATCGATGACGCCTTCAAATACAGTTACAGCCGGGCCTCTTAAAATAACATGGTTATTGGCCAAATGGGTAAGCTTCAGAGTGCCGCCTTTGGCGATAACTGTTAATTCTTCACCTTTTTTACCTGCATGGCCCAGCATGATAGTAGCAACACAGACTGCTGTCGCGCCGGTGCCGCAGGCCCAGGTTTCGCCGCTGCCGCGTTCCCAGACGCGGAATTTAACGGTATTTTTATCGATTACCTGCACAAATTCAGTATTGACGTTTTCAGGAAATAATTTGTGTTTTTCAAATTTAGGCCCTAATTTTTCCAGTTCCAAAGCATCTACATCGTCTACAAAGGTGACGAAATGCGGATTGCCTACAGAAATAGCCGTACCATTATAAACAACGTCTTCTTCCAGCACCAGTCCCTGATCTACAAACATAAAGTGATCGCTGATCATGGGGATGTCGGCACATTTAAAAATAGGCTCGCCCATATCGATACTGGCTTCTGCCACTTTACCGTCTTCACCCAAAAATACATCGATGGTTTTGATACCGGAAAGCGTTTCCAGCGTAAAAGTTGTTTTATCCGTCAGACCTTTATCATAAACATATTTAGCGATACATCTTGTACCGTTACCGCACATTTTCCCCTCCGACGCATCGGCATTAAACATGCGCATTTTAAAATCCGCAACGTCAGATTTACAGATCATGATCAGGCCATCACTGCCAATACCAAAACGTCTGTGGCTGATATATTCGGAAATAGCGCCCGGATTAGGCAATTCCTGTTCCATACAGTTGACGTAAACATAATCGTTACCAGTACCGTGCATCTTTGTAAATTCCATTTTCATGGCAATATCCTCCTAAATAAATTCATAGCTTGCTTTATATTATAACAAAAAACAGACAAACAATACAGTGATTAAAAGCCCCTTGTATTGTTCCTTATTAAGAACACTATTCTTCATCTTCATATAGTATACTATTAGCGTAGGCTAACGTCAAGTAAAGATTAGAAATTTACCTAACATAAAAAAATAACCATACCGTATGGTATGGTTATTTTTTAACCGGCAGCTTTCTATCCTCCCAGGCCGCTTCCAGCCAAGTACTTTCGACGTTTAAGGGCTTAACTACTGTGTTCGGGATGAGAACAGGTGGATCCCCTTAGCTATCGCCACCGGATTGACGCTTGCGCCTATTGTTTAGGAGCAGCTTTTGCGACGCTAACAATAGTGCCGCAGGCTAACGCAAAATTCCTGACTGAACAGGGAAGAAATTTTACGATATCCTTGAAGGTTTTCTTTAAGCCTTCAAAACTATATAGAAGAGTACAAACTTTTGAGTTCGCTGTGTGTTTTTACTTCTTTTCGGCGATTCACTTTCATCGAAAACGCTCCCCTCAGGTCGCTTTTTCGATATAAGTTCAACCTTTCCTGCCATTGGCTTCGCTTGCGCTTGCCTCTGTCAGGGTTTCACTTAAGTCAAGCCCTCGACATATTAGTATCGGTCCGCTCAATACATTGCTGTACTTACACTCCCGACCTATCAACCTCATCTTCTTTAAGGTGTCTTACTAGATTGCTCTATGAGAGATCTCAT
>ENA-OQNN01000395-OQNN01000395.1-human-gut-metagenome-genome-assembly--contig:-NODE-395-length-47548-cov-8.349318_pt1 | contig 47548 bp, 45 predicted proteins | sample MGYA00242624_ERZ504870 | MGnify/ENA primary metagenome ERZ504870 (study PRJEB26092, sample SAMD00036379) | human gut metagenome | host: Homo sapiens | study: EMG produced TPA metagenomics assembly of... | reverse complement strand
TACATCGACTATTACAACAACCGCCGAATTAAATTAAAACTAAACGGCCTGAGCCCTGTGCAGTACAGGATTCAGACCGTTGGAGCTGCTTAATTCAATTTTTGTCTAACTTTTGGGGTTCATTTCAAAATCCGTTGTTTTGCGCCCATCCCCTTGCGCTCCGGGGTTTCATCGCGTATAATGATAGTTGTATCGTTATGCCAAAAAACGTGTAAGGAGCGTATTTTATATGAAGTTAGGTATCGTCGGTCTGCCGAACGTCGGCAAGTCCACTCTGTTCAACGCCATCACCTCCACCAAGAACGCGGAAGCCGCCAACTACCCTTTCTGCACCATTGAGCCCAACAGCGGCATCGTGGCCGTGCCGGACAAGCGGCTGGACAAGCTGGCTGAGATCTGGCAGACCAATAAAAAAACACCTGCCATCGTGGAGTTCGTAGACATCGCCGGTCTGGTCAAGGGTGCCAGCCAGGGTGCAGGCCTGGGCAACAAGTTCCTGGGCCACATCCGCGAGTGCGATGCCATCGTGCACGTGGTGCGCTGCTTTGATGACGACAACATCATCCATGTGGTGGAGGACGTGACCAAGGCCGAGGCCGTGGACCCCATCGCTGACATCGATGCCATTGACTACGAGCTGATCCTCTCTGACCTCGAGGTCGTTCAGAACCGCGCGGGCCGGATGGCCAAGGCTGCCAAGAGCGGCAACAACAAGGGGGCTGCCGCTGAAGCCGCCTGGCTGCAGAAGCTGGCCGACCACCTGAGCGCAGGCAAGCCCGCCCGCAGCTTTGACTTTGACGAGGGGGATGCCGAGCAGCAGGCCGTGCTGCACGAGATGGGCCTGCTGAGCTCCAAGCCCGTGCTCTACGCCTGCAACGTGGGCGAGGATGACCTGATGGAGGGCATTGAGAATAACCGCTATGTCCCGCTGGTGGCCGCCCGCGCCGCCGAGGAAGGGGCCCGCTACATTCCCATCTGCGCCAAGACCGAAGAGGACATTGCCGACTACTCCCCCGAGGAGAAGAAGGCTTTCCTGGCCGAGATGGGCATCGAGGCCAGCGGCCTGGACAACCTCATCACGGCCAGCTACGACCTGCTGGGCCTCATCTCCTTCCTGACCGACGGCAAGAAGGAGTGCCGTGCCTGGACCATCCGCAAGGGCACCAAGGCACCTCAGGCCGCCGGTAAGATCCACAGCGATTTCGAGCGCGGCTTCATCCGCGCCAGCGTCATCGGCTATGGCGACCTGGAAGCCAACAACTTTGATTATGCCGCTGTCAAGGCCAAGGGCCTGCAGCGCACCGAGGGCAAGGAGTACGTCGTGAAGGACGGCGACGTGATCGAGTTCCTGTTCAACGTCTGATGTATGATAAAAGTGTCTCCCGCGCGGCGCGTGGGAGACACTTTTGTCCAGGAGAAAGGACATCTATATGATTATCGGAATTATGGGCGCAATGCCCGATGAAGTCGATCAGCTGTGTGCAAAACTGGAAAACGTCACCGTGGAGCCCTACGGCGGCGTGGAGTACCACAGGGGCACGCTGGCAGGCAAGCAGGTGGTGGTCTGCTGTGCAGGCATGGGCAAGGCCAATGCCGCCGCCACCACTCAGGTGCTCATCACCCGATACGGTGCCGAGAAGATCATCTTCTCCGGCATTGCAGGCAACATGACCAGCAAGATCGGCATTGGTGATGTGGTCATTGGCAAAACGGTGCTCTACCACGATGCCCAGCTGGACATGATCTGCCAGAACCCGCCCTACCTGAAGGAGTACGCCGGTGACCCGGCCCTCATCGCCGCCGCTGAAAAAGCCTGCGCCGAGGCCGGAGTCAAAGCCCTGACCGGCAAGATCGCCACCGGCGACCTGTTCGTGGGCGACAGCGAGACCAAGGCCGCCATTGAGGCCAAATGCGCCCCCGACTGCGTTGAGATGGAGGGTGCTGCCGTGAGCCAGATCGCCGCCAAAAACGATGTGCCCTGCGTGATTCTCCGGGCCATGAGCGACAACGCCGACGAAGACGGCCACGAGGTGCTGGTGGTGAAGAAATTCAGCATCGCTGAGTACGTAGCTACCGCCACCCGGATCGTGGCGGCCATGGTGGAAGCACTCTGAGCAGCCGGAGCGGCCTTTACAGAAACTGCTCCAGTTTCAGCCGGTTCTCTTCCTCCAGATCCTGCAGCTTCTGCATCAGGCGCTTGGAGCCGGGGGCCGCATCGGGATAATCCTTCTGGCTCTTGATGCAGTCCATCACGCCCTGACTGCTTCCCTCGCTGAGCATTTCGGCCAGATTGCGGGTGGATCTGTCGGTGAGCGTTTTCATGCCGATGCCCATTTTGGTGTTGAGCTTTGCCATGATGCTCTGGCCCTGAGCCGTGCCGCCGCAGGCCTCGATGGCGGTGTGGGCCTCCTGATTCAGTTCCCGGTAGAGGTTCCGCTCCCGCAGGAGCTCGGCCCGGAAGGCAGGGTCCTCGGTCATGGGCACGATCTGTTCCAGCGTGTTCTTGCCCATCTCCGTGTTCTGCACCACCGCTTCCAGAAGATTCAGGTTATCATTTTTCTGATTTTCCATACAAAAATCCCCCTTTGTGGCACTAGCTTGTACCGCAAAGGGGGATTTTATGCATTCGGTTTATTTGCTGCAGATCTGGTCGCCGCCGGCAGTCTGGGCCGCCTTCAGGCGCTGCTCACACAGCTGATACAGTGCGTCCCAGTTTTTGCCCCGCACCTCGCCGGTGCAGGCGCAGCCGATGGACTGGGTAAAGGGCACCCGGCGCATCAGGCCCACCGATGCCACGCACGCGCGGGGCATCTCGGCATAGATGCCGTTCAGCTCCTCGGCCAGCTCTGCGCAGTTCTTATCCGCGCAGCCGATGGCGAACAGCGTGTCCGTCAGGCGGCAGACCACCCGCTCTGCAGGGCGGTCGTAGTGCTTTTTCCACTGGTTGGCCACAAAACAGACCAGCTGGTTCATCACGGCATCGCCCTGCCGGGTGCGCATCCCGTCCTCATCGTCCAGCGCCACCAGCGCCAGCGAAGCACAGCGGTGGGCATCTGTCCACTCATCCAGCCGGGTGCAGAACTCCGTTTCAAAATAGCGGCGGTTGAACACGCCGGTCAGGAAATCGTGATTCATATCGTCCCGGCAGAGCTCCCGCTCCCGCGCGGTCATCCGATCCTCCGGCAGGTCGCTGCCCGCCAGCGGAGCCGTCATCTGCAGCTGCCAGAGCTTGCCGTCCGCCTCGATCAGGCGGCGCAGCACGCAGTCCACCTGCCCATTGCGCAGGACATAATCCACCTGCAGGCCATCGTCCTGCCAGGTGTCCGCGGCCTCCTCATCGGCTTCCGTCAGGGTCACGTCCTCAAAGGCGGTCTGTGCGTTTTCTGCAAAGGCGCGCAGATCCTGTTCCGTCCATTCTTTTTTCATGCGTTTTTCCCCACTATCCGGTGCCGGACTCTCTCCCTTCCGGCACAGCTTTGCCACACGGCCGCTGAAAGTGCAGCCCCCATTACCGGAATTATACCATCTTGTGCCGGGCGTTTCCAGCAAAACGCACAAACTTTAACGTAATTTTTTACATTTTCGTCAAACTGCTAAACACACTCCGGGTTTCCGGCCCGGTTCTGTACGGCAGTACACGGCGCACTCCGCCAGAATGCGCTTGGCCAGCGCGGCAGTGTCGAACCCATCGGCGGCGCGCCAGCTCCAGTTTCCGCCCAGCTTGCCGGGGCTGTTCAGGTGGGCTTCCTCGCCCAGGCCCAGCCAGTCGGCCATGGGGATGATGGCACGGTCGGCCACTGAGCCCAGCGCGGCCCGGAGCAGCGCGGTGCGGGCCGCCTCTGTTTTGACAGCGGCCACCTCCTTTGCGGTGGGCTGATAGCCGGTCAGATGCAGGTAGGCGGCGGCCACAGCCTTCTCCTTGGCCGATGCGCTCTCGTCCCACCAGGCGGTCAGCGTCGTGTTGTCATGGGTGCCGGGGTAGACCACGCTGTTCTTGACGTGGTTGTGGGGCAGGTACTCGCTGTCCCCGCCGCCGAACGCGAACTGCAGCACCTTCATGCCCGGGAAGGTGCTGTCTGCCAGCAGCTCCCGCACACTGGGGAACAGCTCACCCAGATCCTCGGCGATGATGGGCAGCTTGCCCAGCGCACCTTCCAGCGCGTTGAACAGCTCCATCCGGGGGCCGGTCTCCCACTTGCCGGTCTTGGCGGTAGTGCTGTCTGCCGGGATGGCCCAGTAGGTATCAAAACCACGGAAGTGGTCAATGCGGAGCAGGTCATAGATGCCCAGGGCATGGCGGACACGCTGGATCCACCAGGCATAGCCGGTTTGCTTATGGTAGGGCCAGTTGTACAGCGGGTTGCCCCAGAGCTGGCCGTCTGCCGAGAAATAATCCGGCGGGCAGCCTGCCACCCGGGCAAAGCCGCCGTCTGCATCCAGCTCAAACAGCGGGCCGCCCACCCAGGCATCCACGGAATCTGCCGAGACATAGATGGGGATATCGCCCAGGATCTGCACGTTGTTGGCGTTGGCGTAGGCTTTCAGCTTCTTCCACTGGATGCAGAACTCGTACTGCAGAAACTTCCAGAAGCCGATCTCTTCCTCGTTCTCTGCCTTAAAAGCTTCCAGCGCCTGCGGCTCCCGCTTGCGGTACTCCCGGGGCCACTGGGTCCAGCTCTTCATGCCGTTGGCGGTCTTGAGGGCCATGTAGAGGGCATAATCCTCCAGCCAGCCCTCGTTTTCCAGCGTGAAGGCATAGTACGCATCCGGATAGTAATGGGCACAGCCGTGCTGGCCCGCGCACTGCCTGCGCCAGGCGGCATAGGCGGCGCGCAGGATCTTGTAGCGGCTGGTGTACAGGGTGCCGTAATCCACGTTCAGCGGGTCCTTGCCCCAAGGCTCGGCCTTGAGCTGGGCGGCTGTCAGCAGCCCCTCGGCTTTCAGAGCATCCAGATCAATGAAATAAGGGTTGCCCGCAAAGGCAGAGCAGCTCTGGTAGGGGCTGTCCCCATAGCCCGTGGGGCTCAGGGGCAGGATCTGCCAGATCTTCTGGCCTGCCGCCGCAAGGAAATCCACAAATTTTTCCGCCTCTTTGCCAAAGCAGCCGATCCCGTAGGGGCCGGGCAGGCTGGACACCGGCATCAGAATACCACTTTCACGCATTGTAAATCCTTCCTCGTCTCAAACTTTTTGCTGGGGCTTGTCTGTTTTCTATCATAACATAACTGCAGACTATTTTCCACAGGCAAAAAACGTGGTATACTTGTTTTTATATTAGGAGGTGCTTATGCAGCCAACCGAAAAACACTATGAACACGATGCCTACCGCCGGGAGGCGGTGGGGCATATTTTAGCCGCAGAGCCGGACAGCCGGACCGGCGGCGGGCGCATCGCGCTGGACGGCACGGTGTTCTACCCCGAGGGCGGCGGCCAGCCTGCCGACCGGGGCACCCTGACCCTTGCCGACGGCACGGTGCTGACCGTCACCGATGTCCACGAGCAGGCGGGTGTCATCTGGCACATGGTCACTTCCCTGCCCGCCGGGGCGGTGCCCGGGGCCGAAGCAGCACAGGCCATCGACTGGGCATGGCGCTTTGACAAGATGCAGCAGCACACCGGCGAGCACATCCTCTCCGGCATCCTGCACAGCATGTTCGGGGCCGAGAACGTGGGCTTCCACATCGGCTCCGATGCCGTGCGGATGGACACGAACATCCCCATCTCCGCCGAGGGGCTGAAAGCGGCCGAGACTGCCGCCAACCGCATCATCTGGGAGAATGTGCCGGTGAGCATCACCTACCCCACCCGGGAGGAGCTGGCTGCCCTGACCTACCGCTCCAAAAAGGAGATCGAGGGGCAGGTGCGGATCGTGACCATCCCCGGGGCGGATGTCTGTGCCTGCTGCGGCACCCACACCGCCTTTACCGGCGCGGTGGGCCAGATCAAGATCCTGGCCGCCGAAAACTATAAGGGCGGCGTGCGCCTGAGCGTCGTCTGCGGCGGGCGCGCGCTGGAAGCCGCACAGGCCATGCGGGCGCGTCAGGCAGAGATCGGTGCCCTGCTCAGCGCCAAGGCCAGCGAGACTGCCAACGCCGTGCACCGGGTGTATGACGAGTACACCGCCCTGAAATTCACCCACTTCGGGCTGTGCAGCCAGCTCTTTGACGCGCTGGCCGCGCTGGCAACGCCCGGTGCGGATGCCATCCGCATCGTGCCGGGGCTGGACCCGGACGGCCTGCACCGGCTGGCTAGCCGCCTGACCGAAGCCACCACCGGCCTGTGCGCGGCCCTGACCCCCAACGAAAGGGGCACCGGCTACTGTATCGCCCAGGCGGGCGGCGATGTCCGCGCCCTGACCAAAGCCCTGAACGCCGCCCTCAATGGCCGCGGCGGCGGCAAACCCGGCATCTGTCAGGGAAGCTGCGCCGCAGAGCCGGAACAGGTGGAAGAATTTTTGAGAAAGACGAAATAACTCCTTCCGTCATCGCTGCGCGATGCCACCTCCCTCAATGAGGGAGGCTTTGGCTGTACGGAAAACTTTCCCTCTTCGCCAGTGGCTCCCTCGCTGAGGGAGCTGCCGCCGAAGGCGGCTGAAGGAGTCACACAACATCAAGGAGAACAACAAACTATGAGAATGCGTTTCAAACCCTACGCCCACGATGAGCTGATGGCCGCCGATTTCCACGTCCACGAGCCCCTGATCTGGGGCGGCAAGTGGCACGCACAGTATGCCCGCCCGGAGCAGCCCTTTGTGCTGGAGCTGGGCTGCGGCAAGGGCGGCTTCCTCTCCCAGCTGGCCTGCGCCCACCCGGAGAACAACTATCTGGGCATCGACATCACCGACAAGGTGCTGATCCTTGCCAAGCGTAAGATCGAGGCCGCTTACACCGAGGCAGGCCGCCCCATCGACAACGTGAAGATCATGAGCACCGACATCGAGCGCATCAAGGGCGTGCTCACCGCTGAGGATACCGTCAGCCGCATCTATATCAACTTCTGTAACCCGTGGAGCAAGAACGCTTCCTCCAACAAGCACCGGCTCACCTATCCCCGCCAGCTCATCCAGTACCGCGCATTCCTGAAGGACGGCGGCGAGATCTACTTCAAGACCGATGACGACGACCTGTTCCGCGACAGCCTGGAGTATTTCCCCGCTTCCGGCTACGAGATCACCTGGAAGACCTTTGACCTGCACGAAAACGAGCCGGAGTGGAACATCCGCACCGAGCACGAGGGGATGTTCACCGAGATGGGCATCAAGATCAAGGCCCTGATCGCCAAAAAGCTGCCCGGCGATGCCGCCGTGACCTGGATCGAGCCCAAGGTCCTGAAAAAGAGGAAGGCTGCGGAGGAAGCCGCTGCCGCCGCAAAGGAGGAGTAAGATGTCCTTTTTTGTCCACACCATGGTCTGCGGCTTTTCGCTGTATCAGATCCTGGCGTTTTTCCTGATCTACTCCTGCCTGGGCTGGTGCCTGGAGGTCATCTATGCCGCCGTTTCCACCGGCCAGCTGGTGAACCGCGGCTTTCTGAACGGCCCGGTCTGCCCCATCTACGGCTTTGGCATGATCATCGTGCTGTTCACCCTTTCGCCGCTGGCAGACAACCTGCTGCTGCTCTATATCGGCGGCGTGATCCTGCCCAGCGTGCTGGAGCTGGTGGGCGGCTGGGCGCTCTACAAGCTCTACCACACCCGGTGGTGGGATTACAGCGACTTCCCCTTCAACATCGGCGGATATATCTGCCTGGAGTTCTCCCTTTTGTGGGGCGTGGGCACCGTTGTGGTGATGAAGGCCGTTCACCCCGTGATCGCGGGCTTTGTGGAGATGGTCCCCCAGATGATGGGCTTCGTCCTCATGTGCATCCTGTACGCCTGCTACGCCGCCGATGTGGTGGTGACCGCCTTTGCGGCCTCTGACCTGGCCCGTGAGCTGGACGCTCTGGAAAAGGTGGCCGACAGTATGCACGCCGTGTCTGATGCCATGACCGAGCTGCTGGGTACCACCGCCATGGATGTGGACCAGAAGATGGACGAGAGCCGCCTGCAGCTCAAGCTGGCAGCTGCCGAGGCCCGGAACAATGCCGCCAGGCTGAGCCCCCGGGATGCCGCTGCCGCCCTGCGCGCCAAGGCCGACGAGGCCATGGAGGCTGCACGCAAGTCCTCGCAGGAGGCCCGGCTCAATGCCTCTGAGGCCGCCACCGCCGTCAAGCTGGCAGCCAAGGGCACCGCAGAGCGCACGGCAGAGCTGCTCCGTCTGGAACAGCTGGCCGAGGAGCTGCAGGCCCGCAGCGAGGAGATGCGCGCCCGCACCCGGAGCTCCAAGTACTTTGGCAAGGGCCGTATGCTCCGCGCTTACCCCAAGCTGCGCCACGGCGAAAAGCACCGCTCTCTGGACGAGCTGCGGGAGCGCCTGAAGTACGAGCGCAGGCACTGACCCTGACCTTTGCAGCAACCCCAAATGCCCCTGACCGGCTTCTTTCGGTCAGGGGCATTTTTCTTGCACTGCATTCTCCATAAAGTCAGTCAGATCTTGTTCTGCCGCACGATTTTGTTTTCATTCTGTTTTCCACCTTGTACGCTCCTTTTTTGTACACTTTTCCAAATCTATTTTCGTCGTATTGACAAAAAAAAAAGAGTATCTTATCCTGTGCAATATGCTATTCCCGCTAAAAACTGAAGAATCGGCAAGCCAGTCGAAAGGCTGCGACGCAAAGCTACAAGGGCCTGTAATATGGCAGCCAGCCGCACGTTATCCTCTCCGGGTAAGGTAATACGAAACCTTGCACCTCCTTGTGAAGATGCGTCGGCTTCCCTTCAGGAGAGCGAGCGCGCAGCGGGTCTACAAGGGTTCAGAGTGTCGTACCAGCCGTTTGGCCGGTGCGGCGCTCTTTTGTTTTGGCTGAAATAGAGAGAGTTTTTGGGAATATCATGGAAAAGGAGTAAAAAATTATGAAACCTAAGCGTTTGATCAGCTTATTGGTTGCGGTCTGCATGATGATCACCATGCTGCCCCTGTCGGCAGTCACGGCATTTGCAGCAGACACGGCACCGTCAACTGAACAAGAAATCAGCGTTGGCGATTACAAGTATGCCTATACGGTAGATGCACACGGTAATGCAACCATCACAGAATTTCGTGGACCTGTTGATCCAGCAAACGATGGCCCCTACGACATCACCATACCCACAATGTTGGTCGACCACCCTGTAACTGCTATCGGCGTAGGCGCATTTGCCGGCGTAGGCGTAACCGATCATCCAAAAAACCAAAAATTATGCAAGTTCTGTCAGCAGATCAAGGTCGTTAAAATTCCAAAGGGCATTACCTCCATCGGTGAATCTGCCTTTGAATCTCCCTATCAAGGCAACACTGCCTTGACAGACGTTACCATTGATGCGGATATAACCTCCATGGGCATTCTCGCCTTTGCTTACTGTAGCGCTCTTAAAAATGTTACGTTAGGCGATGGTGTCCGGGAAATCAGCGATTATGCTTTCGCGTGGTGTGAGCATCTTGAGCATCTTACGTTAGGCAAAGGCATTCAGACGATCGGCGAAAGCGCCTTTAACAACTGCTTTGACCTAGACAACGTTACCCTCCCTGCAAATTTGACCTCCATTGGAGCGGCTTCTTTCTTGAATTGCAACAAGCTGCACCAAATTACAATTCCAGAAAAGGTCACACATATCGGTGATTACGCATTCGGCGAATGCGATGAACTTGTCTCTGCCACGATAAAAGGCCCGGTAACGTCAATCGGAAAATGCACATTTACGGTATGCCCTAAACTAGCGACCGTTGAACTTCCCGAAAGTTTAACAACCATTGGTGATTCTGCTTTTTGCAATTGTAAACTCTTGGATCATGTTGTGATCCCCGACAATGTAACCCATATTAAAGATCGCGCTTTTGCAGGTTGCGAAACGCTTTCTGATCTTACTCTGGGCAGCGGCCTGACTGAAATCGGAAATGACGCATTCGGCGGCTGCAAAGCACTGCAGAACATCCAACTGCCTGCCCATCTAAAAACAATCAACGACTATGCCTTCTCCAACTGTGCTAACCTTTCAAAGGTCACCATGCCAGACGGAGTGGAAACCATTGGAAAGTGGGCTTTTGGCAACTGCGAAAACCTCGACTCGATCACTCTGCCGGACAGTGTAACAACCATTGGGGAGCATGCTTTTTACTTCTGCAAAAAAATCGTCTCCATCACTATCCCGAAAAATGTAACAACCATTGAACCTAATACCTTTTCCTATTGCTATAATTTGAAATACATTATGCTCCCTGCCGGGTTGACCTCCTTCAAGGATGATCTGAGCACTTGTATGACTGGACAAATTTCTCCTGTCTACGAGAAGGACAGTGAGGGCAATTTCCGTACTGATGAAGAGGGCAACCTTATTATCCACACTTACGTTGCCAATGGTGCCATCTACTACAACAACGACAAGGCCGCCGCAGATGCCCTGCTTGCAAACTCTACCAACACCGATCTGAAAAACCGCAATTTCCTTTACCTCTGCAAGGTGACCTTTGATGCCAAGGGCGGCAACCTGACCGACCCCGCTGAGGTGCCGGTTTATAAGACCGAAAAAATCATTGGTACCAAGGCAAACGAACTGACTGCCATCCATGATCCCACCCGTGCGGGTTACAAGTTCACCGGCTGGTACACCGAAGATGGCAACCTCTTTAATGTGAAAGATACCGCAATTACGGAGGACATCACCCTCCATGCCGGTTGGGAGTTTGACCCCAATGCTCCGGGCTTCCACCCGCTGACCGTGACCGGCGGCATTGTTACCGTGAAAAATGGTGACAAGGATGTGACCAATACCTTGACTGTTACTACTGACGAGACCACCGGCAAAAAGACCTACTATGTACCGGACGGCGCAACAGTGACCGTGACGCTGGACAAGAACACAGCGCCCGAGGGCAAGGTGTTTGACGGTTGGTCTACCGGCAATTTCTCCCTGCCGCAGGATCAGAACTGCAAGGCTGAGACCATCACTTTCCCCATGAGCAGTGGTGTGAATGTGTCTGCAAAGTACCGTGATGCTGACACTGACCACACCCCCGATACCACAACCTTCCACCCGCTGACCGTGACCGGCGGCATTGTTACCGTGAAAAACGGTGACAAGGATGTGACCAATACCTTGACTGTTACTACTGACGAGACCACCGGCAAAAAGACCTACTCTGTACCGGACGGCGCAACAGTGACCGTGACGCTGGACAAGACCCTGATCCCTGAGGGCATGGTGTTTGACATCTGGTCTACCGGCAAGTTCTCCCTGCCGCTGGATCAGGACTACAAGGCTGAGAGCATCACCTTTACCATGAACACCATGAGCAGTGATGCGGATATTGCCGCACAGTACCGCGATGCCACCATTGAAGATGATGGGCCCAATGTGCTGGGCACTGCCGCGATCGTTGGTACTGCTGCTGTGGGTACCGCAGTGCTGGGCTATCAGGCCTATTCTCTGGGCACTGAATTTGCAGGCAAGCTGATGGCCCTGCCCTACTTCCCCAGCAACCGCAGCGCCCTTGCCATGATGCTGTGGGAGGATGCAGGCAAGCCCATGCCCGAATCTGAACTGCTCTACCCCGATGTAGGGCAGGAAGAGCGGGATATGGACCTGCAGCACGCCGCCCGCTGGGCCATGGAAAACGAGCTTATCCCTGACCTGAACGATGAGGGCACGGCTCCGGAAGAGATGAAGTTCTTCCCGGCCAATCCCGTAAGCAAGCTCGATGTGCTGAATGCATGGCAGAAGGCACAGGAGCTCAAGAACAACTAACGCCATCCCCGAATATTCCCAAATATACGTAGAAGCGCCTCATCCTTCACCGGATGGGGCGCTTCTGCGTTGTAATGGGTCGAATTTTCTGTTATACTGTACCTGTCGGCCTTCCGACCTCGATCTATAAGAGGAAGGGGGTGGTAACCATGGAAATGGTAGTCTCATTTATACTGTCCGTCGCAGCCGGTGTGGTCAGCTACTACATCTGCAAGTGGCTTGAGGAACAGTTCAAGGCCGGTAAGCACTAACCCCCAGCAAGCAGGAAGCCCCTTTGACAGTCGCAATGTCAAGGGGGCTTCTTGTTGCTTTGGTGGAACCATGGAATGGTTCCGTAGTCTCATCTACAACTTTAGTATATGCACTCCTGCGCAAAAAGTCAAGAGGGCCGCCACAGATTTTGTTTCGCATCTGCGCCTGTTTCAGCTTATCACGCCCACAGATCCTCGGGGTACAGGCCCTCCTGGGTTTTCTGGGCGATAGCGGCCACCACGGTGGGCTTATCCTCGCGGTAGGTCACGCCGTACCACTTATCGGTGCTCTTGAGCACGGTGACTGCCGCCTTGCCCTCATCGATGAGTTCGCTGGCCACGGTGGGCAGGAAATACTCGCATTTGAGGGGATTCCTGGGCAGATTCTCACGCAGCCAGCCTGCAAAGCGGCGGTCGGCCTCGTCCAGGAAGCTCTTGCCGAAGCCCCACAGGTTCATGCTGACAGGTGCTTCCACCGGCAGGTCATCCGTGCCCTCACCGGTGAGGGAGGTGCAGCGGATGCCGCCCTCACAGGTCTCGATGCCGGTGCGCTCGGTCACGCTGTGCAGGGTGCCGTCCGGGTTCACCACGCAGACACCGCGGGAGACGGTGCCGTTCTCAGAGACAGTATTTTTGAGCAGGTAGCTCACCATGCAGTAATCGTAAACTGCGCCGTCCTGATGGGTGGACAGATACTCATAGATGACCTTGAAGGCCTCGGGGCCGTAGTAATCGTCCGCGTTGATGACGGCGAAGGGCCCATCAATGAGGTCTTTTGCGGCCAGCACGGCGTGGCAGGTGCCCCAGGGCTTGACACGGCCCTCGGGGATGGTGAAGCCTGCGGGCAGCTCATCCAGCTGCTGGAAAGCGTATTTCACGTTCATGCCCTGAGAGACGCGGTCGCCGATGGCGGCCTTGAAGGCATCCTCGATCTCGTGCTTGATGACAAAGATCACGGTCTCAAAGCCTGCGCGGTGGGCATCGTACAGGGAGTACTCCACAATGGGCTGACCCTTGGGGCCCACCGGGTCGATCTGCTTCATGCCGCCGTAACGGCTGCCCATGCCGGCAGCCATGACCACCAATACCGGTTTGTTCATTTTTCTTTCCTCCTGCGTCAGTGCGCTGTTCTTTGAGTCTATTATACTCCAAATTTTCCCGGGCAACAAGGGATAGCTTTTCCTTGAATTTTTGCATGGATTCTCATCCGCTGCCGTGATAGAATAGAGGCAATGGAGTTTCCGCAGAAAAGGAGAATGCTTATGTCAACCAAAACTGTCTGGATCACCGGCGCGTCCTCCGGCATCGGGCGGGAGTTTGCCCGCCGCTATGCCCGGCTGGGCTTCCGGCTCATTCTGACCGCCCGCCGCCGCGACCGGCTGGAGACCCTTGCCGCCGAGCTCCGGGCGAAACACGGCACCCTCTGCCGCATCGCACCCGCCGACCTTGAGCAGGATGCACAGGTCGCCGCTCTGTGCGAAGCACTGGCAGACGAACGCATCGACCTGTTCATCAACAACGCGGGCTTTGGTGCCTGCGGTGCCTTTTCCGAGACGGACGCGGGCAAGGAGCTTTCCATGCTGCGGGTGAACGTGCTGGCCATGCACCGGCTGTTCAAGTTCACCCTGCGCAAGATGGAAGCCCAAGGCTTTGGCACCATCCTGAACGTGGCATCCTCGGCGGGCCTGCTGCCGGGCGGGCCCTATATGGCGGGCTACTATGCCTCCAAAGCATACGTTGTCAGCCTGACCCGCGGCGTGGCCGAGGAACTGCGGGAGCAGCACAGCCCGGTCTATGTCTGTGCCCTCTGCCCCGGCCCCGTGGACACCGAGTTCAACGACCGCGCCGACGTGGTGTTCGCCCTCAAGGGTATCACCCCGGAGCTCTGCGTGGAGGAGGCCATGCGCGGGATGCTCCGCCGCAAGACCATCATCGTGCCCAGCACCCTGATGCGCCTTGCCACCACGGCCCAGAAGCTCGTTCCCACGCCCCTGCTCATGCCCATCCTGGCCCACCAGCAGAAGAAAAAGCTGGGCTGATGGCCGCTTGACAGCGCACCGCCGCTCATGTATCTTAGAGGTATCCGAAAAAACAGGAGGAATGTTCCATGAAAATTGCACTCATCAACGAAAACAGCCAGGCCGCCAAGAACGGCATCATTGAAGCCGCCCTGAAAAAGGTGGTGGAACCCATGGGCCACGAGGTGGTCAACTACGGCATGTACACCGCAGAGGATGCCGCCCAGCTGACCTATGTTCAGTGCGGCATTCTGGCCGCCATCCTGCTGAACAGCGGCGCGGCCGACTACGTCATCACCGGCTGCGGCACCGGCGAGGGTGCCATGCTGGCCCTGAACAGCTTCCCCGGTGTGATCTGCGGCCATGTGGAGGACCCCGTGGACGCTTACACCTTTGCCCACGTCAACGACGGCAACGCCGTTTCCATGCCCTTTGCCAAGGGCTTTGGCTGGGGCGGCGAGCTGAACCTCGAGTACTGCTTCGAGAAGCTGTTCGGCTTTGGCCACGGTCAGGGCTACCCCAAGGAGCGCGTTGTGCCCGAGATGCGGAACAAGGCCATTCTGGATGATGTGCGCGCCGCCACCTTCAAGCCCCTGATCGAGTGCCTGCAGAGCATCGACCAGGACCTGCTCAAGGGAGCCATTGCAGGCGAAAAGTTCAGCGAGCTGTTCTTCGCTTCCTGCAAGGACGAGCAGCTGGCCGCCTACATCAAGACCCTGCTGTAAGCGGAAGCAGCAGGATATATTTTCAAGCGCTTTGCACCCGGAGAGCCTTTTCTTTTTTGAAATTTGAAAAGGCTTTCCGGGTGTTTTTTGTCATTTTTTACATTTCTCAATTGAAATTTTGTCGATTTCAACAATTGACGATATATATATATATATATAATGGTTATAGACAAAATTCATCGAGTTTCGACACTCTTTTGCTGCTTCATGGAGGTGAAGCCAATGGCCGGAAAGCTCTGCCCGAACTGCAAACAATTCACATTTTTCAAAACAGTTGGTGAAAACCGTGAGTGCACCAAATGCGGGTACAAAATGGTGGTTCCGATCCAAAGCAAGGGTCGCGGCGAACGCTGCCCAAACTGTGGAAAATTGACTGTACAAAATCAAGGTGGAAGGAAGTGCTGCACAAACTGCGGCGCAACCTTCAAAGGAGGAAAAAATGGCTAAACCCAAAGTTACAATGCCGGACGACCTGAAGAGCAAGTGCGCCGCTGTTATTCACACTGCCACAACAGCTGCCGCCGCTGCAGGTATTATCCCGATTCCTATGGCTGACACCATTCCCATTACTGCCGCTCAGATTACCATGATTATCGGCTTGGGGCATATCTTCGATATTTCTCTTTCCGAAACGGCAGCCAAATCCATTTTGGGTGGTACGATGGCAAGCCAGACCGGACGTGCTGTATTTTCTGGCATTATCAAAGGCATTCCCGGTGTCGGAACCGTTGTGGGCGGTGTCATCAGTGCTGGCACTTCTGTTGCATTGACCGAGACCCTTGGCTGGATCGTTGCAGAGGATTTCTATAAAAAGAGCCTCGATCCGACGGCAGAGAGTGTTCTCGATACGGCCAATACGGTTATGAACGGTTTCAATGACTTTACCGGAAGCGTAAATTCTCAGGCTCGTGCATCTGCTGCGGCAAACGCTGCCGCCACTGCAAAAAAGACCAAAAAGCGCTTCTTCTAAGTACATCCTATAAGTAAAAAGCCGTAACGCAGTTTCGATTGTGTTACGGCTTTTTTGGCTTAATTTTTCTTCAATTGACTTTTCCCCGGAAACCGGATACACTAATCTTATCCAAGCACATCCTGTCCGCCCTGAAAAGGGCGGTTTATGATACGAAACACGAGGAAGTCTATTATGGCATGGTTATACCATTTCAATCAGATCGTCACCCACGGCATGGAGGGGTTTCTGGAGACGGCGGTGCCGCTGATCTCCGGGCTGGCTGAGATCATCGGCCTGTTCATCATCGTCACCAGCCTTGTCAAGGCCACCTACCACTATGTGCGGGCCACCTTTTTCCATGGCCAGCACGATTTCCTCCACGAGATGTCCAGCGGCCTGACCACGGCGCTGGAGTTTCTGATGTCGGCGGAGATCGCCAAGACCTTCCTGCTGCAGAACCTGGAATCGGTGGTGCCGCTGGCGGCCACCTTTGCCCTGCGGGCCATGATGAGCCTGATGCTCCACTGGGAGATGGAGGGCGGGCACCGCTCCGGCCGCAAAAAGGAAGAAACGCCCGCCGGTGAGACCGAGAAAAAAGAATGACTTATAAAGTTCCCCTCTTTTTTCTCGGTTCTGGGTTGTGTAAAACGTAAAAATCGTGCCCCGGCTCTTGACAGTTTTGCACAAAGGGGCTATACTCGTGCCATCGAAAGCAAAGGCGCTGACGGAAGTGATTCCGCCAGCGCCTTTTGTGTTTTCGCTGGATATTGCTCGGGAGGAATAGAGGGCCTCCTGAACAAGGCTCCCGCGCACATTCGGTGCGGGGAGCGCATTACAAACCGGGGAGGTATTATAATGTTCAGTTCCATAAACACCTGTTGGGTGCTGGTTGCGGCATTCCTGGTCTACTTTATGCAGGCCGGTTTTGCGCTGTGTGAGGCGGGCTTTACCCGCGCCAAAAACACCGGCAACATCCTGATGAAAAACATGATGGACTTCTGCATCGGCACACCGTGCTACTGGGTCATCGGCTTCGGCCTGATGTTCGGCGGCACAAGCGCGCTGATCGGCGGGTTCGATCCGTTCATTCAGGGCGATTACAGCCACCTGGGGCTTGATATCCCGCTGTGGGTGTACATCGTGTTCCAGACCGTGTTCTGTGCCACGGCAGCCACCATCGTGTCCGGCTCCATGGCCGAGCGCACCAATTTCAAGGCTTACTGCGTTTATTCCGCTGCCATTTCGCTGGTGGTCTACCCCATCTGCGGCCACTGGATGTGGGGCGGCGGCTGGCTGCAGAGCATGGGCTTCCATGATTTTGCCGGTTCCGCAGCCGTTCACAATGTGGGCGGCGTGATCGCCCTGCTGGGTGCCGCAATGCTCGGCCCCCGCATCGGCAAATACGACAAAGACGGCAACCCCCACGCCATTCCCGGCCACAACCTGACCGCCGGTGCGCTGGGCGTGTTCATCCTGTGGTTCTGCTGGTTCGGCTTCAACGGCGGCTCTTCCCTGAGCCTTGCCACCGATGAGGCCATGACCCTGACGGGCCTTGTCTGCTTCAACACCAACCTGGCCGCTGCCGTTGCCACCTGTGTGACCATGATCTTCACCTGGCTGCGCTACGGCAAGCCCGATGTCTCCATGACCCTGAACGGCTCTCTGGCCGGTCTGGTCGCCATCACCGCAGGCTGCGACGCGGTCTCTCCCTTCGGTGCCTTCCTCATCGGCTTCGTGGCCGGTATCCTCGTGGTCCTGAGCGTTGAATTCTTTGATAAGATCGCAAAGATCGATGACCCCGTGGGCGCTGTCTCCGTCCACTTTGCAAACGGCGTGTGGGGCACCATTGCCGTGGGCCTGTTCTCCAACGGCGGCGACGGCGTGGGCAAGGGCCTGTTCTACGGCGGCGGCTTTGCACAGCTGGGCACCCAGCTGCTGGGCCTTATCACCGTTGATGTGTACGTTGTGGTCGTGATGTTCATCATCTTCAAGATCATCGACAAGACCATCGGCCTGCGCGTCCCCGCTGAGGTGGAGATCGACGGCCTGGATATCCACGAGCACGGCCTAGCTTCCGCTTACGCCGGTTTCTCCATCTCCGATGCCAACGCCGCTGCCATGGTGCCCAACGAGAACACCGATCTGGGCGAGGATGATGCCTCCAAGGCAAGCGCCGTGCAGATGAACGCTGCCGTGCCTGTGGTCAGGGAGCCTGCCGTCATCCACGATGGCATCTACGACACCGGGATGCACAAGGTGTCCATCATTGCAAAGCTCTCCAAGTTCGATCAGCTCAAGACCGCGCTGAACGATCTGGGTGTGACCGGCATGACCGTGACCCAGGTGATGGGCTGCGGCATCCAGAAGGGCACCACCGAGAAATACCGCGGCGTGCCTGTGGACAGCACCCTGCTGCCCAAGATCAAGGTCGAGGTCATCGTTTCCAAGATCAGCGTGGACGCTGTGGTGGATGCCGCCAAAAAGGCCCTGTATACCGGCCACATCGGCGACGGCAAGATCTTTGTCTACAACGTGACCCGCGTGGTCAAGATCCGCACCGGCGAAGAGGACTTCGCCGCCCTGCAGGATGTGGAGTAACGCTCCGCACAATTTCAACCGCTGTCCCGCTTTGAAAGCGTGACGATATTTGTTCTCCTTGTTCTCCTTTTCCTTTTTCTGAAATCCATTCGGCAGAACCCCTGCTTCCTCCGCACAAGGAAGCAGGGGTTTGTTGTTGTCATCACGATGTGAGCCCCCCCCTGCAATGGTTCCGGGTTGACATCCCTGTGCGGGCGTGTTATTTTGAGGAGTAAAAATTTTCAGTTTTTTTGTATCAGGAGTTTCTATGAGCAACTTGAATGATTTTAACCGCGAGGCCAAAGCCGCCCTGCGGGTGGCCCTGCAATGGCTGCTGCTGGCCGTGCCCACGGGTCTGGTCTGCGGCGCAGTCGGCACAGCGTTCCACCTGAGCGTGGAGTACGTCACCGAGCTGCGGGCCGCGCAGAGCTGGCTGCTGCTCTGCCTGCCGCTGGCGGGCCTTGCCATCGTGGCACTCTACAAGGTCACAAAGTGCGAAGGCGTGGGCACCAACAATGTCATCCGCGCCGTGCAGAGCGGCGAACCGGTCAGCCTGCTGCTGGTGCCCGCCATCTTTCTGGGCACGGTGCTCACCCACCTGTGCGGCGGTTCTGCCGGCCGCGAGGGTGCCGCTTTGCAGATGGGCGGCAGCATCGGCTGGAACGTGGGCAAACTGCTCCATCTGAGCGACTACGTCCGCCGCACAGCCACCATCAGCGGGATGGCAGCGTTCTTCTCCGCCCTGTTCGGCACCCCGCTGACCGCCGCCCTGTTTGCCATGATGGTCGAGGACGTGGGGCTGACGTTCACTTCGGCCTTTATGCCCGCGTTCACGTCGGCCCTCATTGCTTACGGCGTATCCCTGTTCTTCGGGATCGCCCCGACCAATTTTGTGCTCAATTCCATCCCGCACCTGACGCTGGAAACCGCACTTCAGACCGCCCTGCTGGGCATTGCCTGTGCCGCCGTGACCCGGCTGTTCTGCTGGACGCTTCGCACCCTGGAACACGGGATCCCCAAACGGATCCCGAATCCCTGGCTCCGGGCTTTTGCGGGCGGTGCAGCCGTAGTAGCGTTCTCGTATCTGTTCGGTGTCGGGCGGTACAACGGGGCTGGAATGGCCGTCATTGCCGATGCCGTGGAGCAGGGCACTGCCCTGCCCTGGGATTTTCTGTGCAAGATCTTCCTGACCGCCCTGACCCTGGCAGTAGGCTTCAAAGGCGGCGAGGTGGTCCCAAGTTTCTACATCGGGGCGACCTTTGGCTGCATCGCCGGGCCATGGCTGGGCCTGCCCGCCGGGTTTGCCGGTGCCATCGGTTTGGTCTGCGTGTTCTGCGGAGCCACAAACGCCCTGATTCCCTCCATCCTGCTGGGATTCGAGCTGTTTGGCGGGCAGGGGCTGGAGCTTATTGCGCTGGGCTGCGGCGTGTGCTACATGCTCTCGGGCCACCACGGCCTCTACAGCAGCCAGACCTTTGTCACCAACAAGCTGCGGCCGGAGTACGCCTCCCACAAGTGGCGGATCAAGCTGAAGAAAAAAGAAGAATGATTTTTCGCAGATTTTCGCCGCGGAGAGCTTGATTTTTTGCCGCCATCGTGCTACAATCAGCGTAGTTTCATCCTGACCAAAGCGATGATGCGGACAAACCGAAGCTCGTTCCCCATGACGCAGAGAGGGCTGCCCCGGATACCGGGTGCTGCAAGCAGCCTGCCGTGCATCGGGCTTCTACCACCGCAGAGCGCAGAGGAGAACCTCTGCCGGGTGCGCCCGTTACAGCACAGCGAGTGGCGTGTTCTCGAGGGCACGCAATTCGGGTGGAACCGTGGAACGCGTGAAATCTTCAGGCGCTTCATCCCGTAAATTTGAGCGGGATGGAGCGCTTTTTGTTTTAACTTTCATCAAAAGGAGAACCACTATGAAGATCATCTACAAAGACGGCCATGTGGACGAGTGCCCGCAGGACCAGGAACTGCATGTTATCCGCCACACCGCTGCTCACATCATGGCGCAGGCCATCAAGCGCCTGTACCCCGAGGCTGACTTTGCCTTTGGCCCTGCCACCGAGAACGGCTTCTACTACGATGTCGATCTGGGCGACACCAAGCTCACCGATGACGATCTGGCCAACATCGAAAAAGAGATGCGCAAGATCTGCAAGGAAAATCTGGCCATCAAACCCTTCATCCTGCCCCGTGACGAGGCTGTGAAGCTGATGGAGGAGCGCCAGGAGCACTACAAGATCGAACACATGGCTGACCTGGCCGACGAGACCGAGTTCAGCTTCTTCCAGCAGGGCGAGTACGTTGACATGTGCATCGGACCCCACCTGACCTACACCAAGGCGCTGAAGGCCTTCAAGATCACCCAGCAGTCCGGCGCATACTGGAAGAACAACAAGGAAAACAAGATGCTGACCCGTATCAACGGTGTGGCATTCCACAACCAGGAAGAGTTGGAAGCCTGGGAGAAGGAGCAGCAGGAGGCCCGTGAGCGCGATCACCGCAAGATCGGCAAGGAGATGGGCCTGTTTATGACCGACGACCTGGTGGGCCGCGGCCTGCCCATGTTCCTGCCCGCAGGTTACACCGTCTGGCAGGAGCTGGAGAACTATATCAAGGAGAAGGAGCGTGCACGCGGCTACCTGCACGTGATGACCCCCTGCATTGGTACCGTGAACCTGTACAAGACCTCCGGCCACTGGGATCACTACCGCGAGAACATGTTCCCCGCCATGGAGATGGAGGGCGAGAGCTACGTCCTGCGCCCGATGAACTGCCCCCACCACATGATGATCTACGCAAATCGTCCCCACTCTTACCGTGACCTGCCCATGCGCATCGGTGAGATCGCACACGATTTCCGCTACGAGTCCTCCGGCACCCTGAAGGGCATTGAGCGCGGCCGCCACTTCTGCCAGAACGATGCCCACCTGTTCTGCACCCCGGAGCAGATCAAGAGCGAGGTCGCCGATGTCTGCAACCTGATCTTCGAGACCTACAAGGACTTCAAGATCACCGATTACCGCTGCGTTCTGTCCCTGCGTGACCCCGCCGACAAAAAGAAGTACCACGACGACGATGCCATGTGGAACCACGCCGAAAACGCTCTGCGCGAGGTGCTGACCGAGCTGGGCATCCACTTCACCGAGGAGATCGGCGAGGCCGCCTTCTACGGCCCCAAGCTGGACGTGAACGTCAAGCCCGCCGTGGGTGCTGAGTACACCCTGTCCACCTGCCAGCTGGACTTCTGCCTGCCCGCAAAGTTCCACCTGACCTATGTGGACAAGGACGGTTCCGAAAAGACCCCCGTTGTCCTGCACCGCGCCATCCTTGGCTCTCTGGACCGCTTCATGGCCTACCTGATCGAGGAGACCAAGGGCAAGTTCCCCACCTGGCTGGCACCTGTTCAGGTCAAGGTGCTGCCCGTCTCCGAAAAGACCCTCGAGTATGCAGAGAGCATCACCGAGAAGCTGGTGGAGGCCGGTGTCCGCGTGGCTCTGGACGACGACAACCAGAAGATCGGCTACAAGATCCGTGCCGCACAGCAGGTGGACCGTGTGCCCTACATGCTGGTTCTGGGTGCAAAGGAAGCCGAGGCCGGCAACCTCTCTGTCCGTGACCGCAAGGGTGAGACCACCACGATGGAAGTGGATGAATTCATCGCAAAGGTCACCGAGGAGATCAAGACCCGCGCATATAACAACTGATTTCGCCTGAAATAAACAGTAAGCGCCGCGTTCCCAAACCGGGAGCGCGGCGCTTGTTTTATCCTCATAGATGTTAATTTTTCGTGCAATGTATTGTAATCTATGTGCAATGCGATATAATACAGTTGGAAGGAGTTGATTTTTATGGCAACCACAAATATCAGCATTCGGATGGATTCCGAGTTAAAAGCACAGGCCGAGGCTCTGTTCTCGGAGCTGGGCATGAACCTTTCCACTGCATTCAATGTCTTTGTCCGGCAGTCCCTGCGTGATGGCGGCATCCCTTTTGAAATCAAAATGGATCAACCCAACAAGGAGACCATGGCCGCTATGCTGGAGGCAGAAAGGATTGCAAAGGACCCGAATGTAAAGCACTATTCTGATGTAGAAGAGGCTCTTCGGGAGTTGAAGCGATGAACCGCGATATCGTCTGGACGAACCAATTCAAGAAGGACTACAAACTTGCTCAAAAACGGCATCTCGACGTTGATCTTCTGGATAATATCATCCGCACCTTATCACGTGGGGAACCGCTCCCAGAGAAAAACAGAGACCACGCTTTGACCGGCAATTGGATCGGCCATCGCGAATGCCACATCCAGCCAGACTGGCTGCTCATCTACCGCATCGAAGACAATGTGCTCGTTTTGACTTTGGCCCGCACCGGCAGCCACAGCGATTTATTCAACAAATAAGTACAACGCCGCGTTCCCAAGGAAGCGCGGCGCTTGTCTTATAATATCCTGTTTCAAACCCCGCTGCTGCCACGGGAGCTGATGCTCATAGGCGGCACTCCACTGAATACCGCCTGACCATTTACGGTGTTCTGGGTCATGCCGATAATATCCAGCAGCTGACTTTCACTGTACGTCGTCGGATAGTGGAGAATCGTTTCATTCTGGCAGATGTATTTTCCTGCCGCCGTTTCAACTGCGCCTGCACGTTCCAGCTTTGCCAGAATTTTTCCCAACTGTTTACGATCCAGCCGGGTTCCCTTTTCTGTCAACGCCGCAGAGAGCTGCTGCGCTGTCAGTGGCTTTTCCCGCACCAGCAGCGCCAGCGCCAGTTCTGCCGCATTCAGATGGTGCAGCCTCCATCCGTTCCGAAGCCAGATTCCCTTTTGTTTCATATCACAGCCCTCCTTTTTATGGTTCTTCCTTGAGTATACCAACTTCCGCAGGAGATGCAATAGATGATTTGTTAATCTTTTCCGCTCTACTCAGACACGGAGGGCAACAATCACCATTTGCAGCTGGAAATCTGTCAGCCAGCGGTTGCAGCCACGCAAAAACCGCCTGCACCCAGCATAATCGCATGGGCACAGGCGGTTTTGTTTCTACTATCCGTTATTTCAGCAGGTTATCATCCGCAAAGTAGTCAATGCGCATGGCCTTGCGGACATTGGCCAGGGTGGCGGCGGCGGTCTGTTCGGCCACGGCGCTGCCTTCCTTCAGGATCTCCACGACCTCGGGCAGGCGCTGCTCCCACTCCTTGCGGCGGGTGCGGATGGGCTCCAGCTCGGCCTGCATGACGGCGTTGAGGAACTTCTTGATCTTCACGTCGCCCAGACCGCCGCGCTGATAGTGGGCCTTGAGCTCATCGAGGTTCTGGTACTCCGGCAGGAACTCGGCGAAGTGCTCGGGGCGGCTGAAAGCGTCCAGATAGATGAACACCGGGTTGCCCTCCACCTTGCCGGGGTCCTGCACCCGCAGGTGGTTGGGGTCGGTGTACATGGACATGATCTTCTTCTTGATGTCCTCAGGCTCATCCGACAGATAGATGCAGTTGCCCAGGCTCTTGCTCATCTTGGCCTTGCCATCGATGCCGGGCAGGCGCAGGCAGGCGGCATTCTGGGGCAGCATGATCTCAGGCATGGTCAGGGTCTCGCCGTAGACGGCGTTGAACTTGTGCACGATCTCGCGGCACTGCTCCAGCATAGGCATCTGATCCTCACCGGCCGGCACAGTGGTGGCACCGAACGCCGTGATATCCGCTGCCTGGCTGATGGGGTAGGTGAAGAAGCCCACCGGGATGCTGGTCTCGAAGTTCCGCATCTGGATCTCGCTCTTCACGGTGGGGTTGCGCTGCAGGCGGCTCACCGTGACCAGATTCATATAATAGAAGCTCAGCTCTGTCAGCTGAGGCACCATGGACTGGATGAAGATGTGGACCTTGTTGGGGTCCAGACCGCAGGCCAGATAATCCAGTGCCACCTGCAGGATGTTCTGGCGGACCTTCTCCGGGTTATCGGCGTTGTCCGTCAGGGCCTGCGCGTCAGCGATCATAATATAGATCTCGTCGAACTTGCCGGTGTTCTGCAGGCGCACGCGCTCCTTCAAAGAGCCAACGTAGTGGCCAACATGCAGGCGGCCCGTGGGACGGTCGCCGGTCAGAATGATCTGTTTCATTGTGATTTCTCCTTTTCAGGCAGCTCACCCTCTCAGTCATTGCTTCGCAATGCCAGCTCCCCCAAAGGGGGAGCCTTGGGCAGCTTCACCGTTTCGTCAGAAGCTCTCCCTTTGGGAGAGCTGGCGCTCAAGCGCCTGAGAGGGTGAGGACGCTGACCACAAGGATGCCGCTATCGTGATATTTCTTACTCCCCAGTATATCCCCTGTGCAATTTTCTGTCAACAAAAAGAAAAAAGCGATGGAACATTTCCATCGCTTTACTGGCGCCTCTTGCCTGACTCGAACAGGCGACACCCTGATTAACAGTCAGGTGCTCTAACCGACTGAGCTAAAGAGGCATCTATATAAAACGGCATACAGCCGTTTTACTACTATAAAATGGTGACCCGTACCGGAATCGAACCGATGTTAAAGGCGTGAGAGGCCTCTGTCTTAACCGCTTGACCAACGGGCCATACGTCCATTTTCGCATCGGGGTTTCGCTCCCGACTCGATTATTTTAGCATAGCAGTCGTACTTTGTCAACAGGAAATTTCAAGTTTTTCAGAAATTTGTGCTGCGGGCCTCCCGCCCCGGTTTTTCCGCTCTGGGATACCCAGTTGCATCCAGAATCGACAAAATATTATCAAAGTTGTGTTTTGGGTCTCTTTTCTTTATTTTGTTCGCCGCGGTTCCCCTTCCTTCTTATGAAATCACTTCAAACAGTTAAGATTCTTAATGAAATTTGTTACATTTATAAGAACCTTTTGTTCCCTCTGGTTGATTTTGGAACGTTTTTATGTATAATGGTAAACAGGAGAATACGCATCTGTATTTCTTCATCGCCCGCGTTGCCCATTGGCTAAGGGCATGTGCGTCGCGCGATCAGAATTGATCTGAACGAAAGAAGAGGTATAAGTATCATGGCAAAGGTAGATCTGAGCAAGTACGGCATTACCGGCACGACCGAGGTCGTGTATAACCCCTCTTACGAGCAGCTGTTCGAGGAAGAGACCAAGCCCGGCCTGGAAGGCTACGAAGTGGGCAAGGTCAGCGAGCTGGGCGCTGTGGACGTTATGACCGGCATCTACACCGGCCGTTCCCCCAAGGACAAGTTCATCGTGATGGACGAGAACTCCAAGAACACCGTTTGGTGGACCAGCGACGAGTACAAGAACGACAACCACCCCGCTTCTGAGGAAGCCTGGGCTGCCGTGAAGGAGATCGCAAAGAAGGAGCTGTCCAACAAGCGCCTGTACGTTGTGGATGCTTTCTGCGGCGCAAACAAGGACACCCGCATGGCTGTCCGTTTCATCATGGAAGTGGCCTGGCAGGCACACTTCGTCACCAACATGTTCATCAAGCCCACCGCTGAGGAGCTGGAGAACTTTGAGCCTGATTTCGTTGTTTACAACGCTTCCAAGGCCAAGGTCGAGAACTACAAGGAGCTGGGCCTGAACTCCGAGACTGCTGTTATGTTCAACATCACCAGCAAGGAGCAGGTCATCGTCAACACCTGGTACGGCGGCGAGATGAAGAAGGGCATGTTCTCCATGATGAACTACTTCCTGCCGCTGAAGGGCATTGCTTCCATGCACTGCTCCGCCAACACCGATAAGGAGGGCAAGAACACTGCCATCTTCTTCGGTCTGTCCGGTACCGGCAAGACCACCCTGTCCACCGATCCCAAGCGTCTGCTGATCGGCGATGACGAGCACGGCTGGGACGACAACGGCGTGTTCAACTTCGAGGGCGGCTGCTACGCAAAGGTCATCAACCTGGATAAGGACTCCGAGCCTGATATCTACAACGCCATCAAGCGCAACGCTCTGCTGGAGAACGTCACTCTGGATGCCGAGGGCCACATCGACTTCGCTGACAAGTCTGTCACCGAGAACACCCGTGTGTCCTACCCCATCAACCACATCCAGAACATCGTCCGCCCCATCTCTTCTGCACCTGCTGCAAAGAATGTCATCTTCCTGTCTGCTGACGCATTCGGCGTTCTGCCTCCCGTCTCTATCCTGAGCCCCGAGCAGACCCAGTACTACTTCCTGTCCGGCTTCACCGCAAAGCTGGCTGGCACCGAGCGCGGCATCACCGAGCCCACCCCCACCTTCTCCGCTTGCTTCGGCCAGGCTTTCCTGGAGCTGCACCCCACCAAGTATGCTGAGGAGCTGGTCAAGAAGATGCAGATGAGCGGCGCTAAGGCTTACCTGGTCAACACCGGCTGGAACGGCACCGGCAAGCGCATCTCCATCAAGGACACCCGTGGTATCATCGATGCTATCCTGAACGGCGATATCAACAACGTGCCCACCAAGAAGATCCCCTACTTCGACTTCGAGGTTCCCACCGTCCTGAACGGTGTTGACACCGGCATCCTGGATCCCCGCGATACCTACGCCGACGCTTCCCAGTGGGAGGAGAAGGCCAAGGATCTGGCTGGCCGCTTCATCAAGAACTTCAAGAAGTACGAGGGTAACGAGCACGGCAAGGCTCTGGTTTCTGCCGGCCCCCAGCTGTAAGCTCTGATCCCAGCATTTTTCTTCTGAACTCCATATAAAGAAGCTCCCCGCCCTGTGCTCATTGACCGAGCACTGAGTGGGGAGTTTTTGCGTTTCAGCGTCTGTAAACGAAGCATCGATTGCCTTTTGGTGCGTGGTATGCTATCCTTTTTCCAAAGGATGTGAGCACAATGGATGCGAAAACGTTCGGGGCATTTCTCGCCCGGATGCGCAAGTCACAGGGATTAACACAGGCAGAGCTGGCCCAGCAGCTGCATGTAACAGATAAGGCTGTCAGCCGATGGGAACGCGGGGTCGGCCTGCCGGACATCAACACGCTGGAACCACTGGCCGACGCGCTGGGGCTGACCCTTGCCGACCTGATGCACTGCCGTGACCCGCAGGAAGCAGATATTGCACCGGAAGTCCCGCTGGAAGATTTCTTTACCCTGCTGCGCCGTCAACAATCCATTGACTGGCGCTCGGTACGGGCAGTTTTGTTTTGGCTCAGTGCCGCACTGGCCATCTGGGGCATCCTCGCCTGCCCGGGCCGGATGGCCGTCCACTGGCGTACCCTGAGCAATGGGAACCTGCAGGCAGACGGCTGGCTTCCCTCCTGGGTGTTTTTCCCATTGTTCGTCGGGATAGAATTTCTCTCGCTGGAGCTCTGGAACAACTTTGAGCAGACCGGCTACTACCGACACTGGGGTGAGATAGGGGCCTCCGTCACCCGCTCCATGAACTTCTGCTCCCCTGCTGTCCGGCTCTGGAAGTTTGTGCTCGACCTGCTGTTCTTCTTCGGGTTCGGCTTCGTGATCCCCTGCGCTGAGATGATGGCGATTCTGATCAACTGAAAAAAAAGGAAAGCCCTCCCGTCGCACTCAGGCGAAAGGAGGGCTTTCTATCATCTTATCAGAAGGTTTCCGTTCTTATATTCCTCTGATTATAAGATCATTTACTTTTCGTTCTTTGCACGGCGTTCTTTCAGATCGCTTTCCATCTGCGCCAGGGTCTTTTTATCCAGATTGAACACCACGCCGTACGCAATGATCATCAGGATATAGCTTCCCAGATACATGACCGGCACCAGATAGCGCATCCGGGTTGCCACTTCGATCGTCTGTGCAGCCTTCAGAGATGCATCATAGCCCAGTTTGGTTGCCAGAACAAGGCCCAGAGAAGGTCCGATGCCCTGTGCAAGCTTACGGAAGAAGGAGTGCAGTGCATAGGTAGTGCCTTCTTCTCGCACGCCAAATTTCCACTCGTTATAATCGATCGCATCTGCCATCAGAGACCAGCTCAGGCAGTTTCCGATACCGCCGCCCAGCATTGCAATGATCTGACACAGGACATAAAGGCTGAGACCCCGGCCGTCCGGTGTGATGGGCAGAACCAGCATCAGGACGTACGCCAGCGCACAGACGACTGAACCAAAGGTCACGGCTTCCTTCTTGCCAAAGCGCTTGACGATACGGCCCACAAAAGGACTGAAAATGAAAACGCCAAAGTAGGAGATCATACCCACAAGGCCGGAGATCTTTGCATTCTTGAAATAAGCCTGGAACAGGATCTGGCCTGCAGTAGAGGCACCATACATACCAATAAACGTTGCGATAGGTGCCAGCGTTGCGCCCACAGCCGGGCGATTATGGATAAAGTTGTTGAACGCCTTCATGACGTTGAACTTCGGTGCATCCTCTTTCAGAGTGATCGTGGTGTCCACACGCACCTTTGTGTTCGTGACCATAAAGCGGAAGCAGACCAGACCGATCACACCCATGATCAGAGCGATGACAAACATCTGCTCACCGCGCAGGTTGTTCTGGTTATCATAAATGATCACCGGAATCAGCATACCGGTCAGAAGCCCACCGCCCATAGAACCAATGGAGCGGAAAGTCGACAGCTGTGCACGCTGGATCGGGTCATCCGAGATCAGAGACAGCATCGAGCCATACGGCACATTTGCAACGGTGTAGAAAGCATCCCAGATCATATAGCCTGCCACAAACAGAATGTTCTTGACCATACCGGGAGCCTGCGGGAACGGCAGATAGCAAAGTGCACCGGCCACGGTCAGTCCGATCGCACCGAACCAGATATAGGCAAGGAACTTGTTCCGGCGGTATTTGCGCGTATCCGCATCTACCATTGCTCCGATAATCGGATCGTTGATTGCGTCCCAGATCTGCACGATCAGCAGAAGGGATGCCATCAGGTAGTTGTCGATCCCCATAAACTGCGTCCAATAAATCGTCAGGTAACCTTTGAGCGCAAAACTCATATTGCAGCCAAAGTCACCCGCTGCGTATGCAAGTTTATCACGCAATCCAAACTTTGCAGACGCATCCACTGTTGATTTTCCCATGAAAATACTCCTTCCTGAACTTTCCGGACAATTTTGGCACACGGCCCGCAAGCTGTATGCTCATTTATAAATCCATGATACGGCATCTCCTTCCAAAATGTTAGTACATTTTTACGAAATTGCTCAAAAATTTTACGATTTGAAAGTATTTCTTGTTGTATTCTTTAATCTATGCAGCATTTTCGTAACTCTGCACAAACAATTTTTTCTTTTTTGTATATAAAATATTTTTTCTTAGCCGAATCTTTTCTTTGTTGAGAACGGCGTTGTGTGCCGCGTATAAAGCAAGGGCCATTGCACAGATTCCCGTGCAATGGCCCTTGCTATTGTTTCTTATTTCGCCGCCTCAAACTCGGCTTCGATCTCCTTCGAGGGGGCGGGGGTGACCAGGCTGACCACCACGCAGACCAGCAGCGAGGTCAGGAAGGCGGGCAGCAGCTCATAGATGCTGAACACGCCGCCCAGCGGGCTGATGAGGTACTTCCAGACAAAGACCATCAGGCCGCCGGCGAGCATCCCGGCCAGTGCGCCCTGCCAGTTGCAGCGCTTCCAGAACAGGGCGCAAAGCATCACGGCACCATACGCACCGCCAAAACCGGCCCATGCAAAGCTGACGATGCCGAACACGCTGGAATTGGGGTCACGGGCCAGCACCACGCCCACCACGCTGACGCAGATAATGGTCAGGCGGGCGGCAAACAGGCTCTGGCGCTCGGTCAGCTTCATGTGGCCGAACTCCTGCAGGATGTTCTGGGAGACGCTGGACGCGGCAGCAAGCATCTGGCTGTCGGCGGTGGACATGGTGGCGGCAAGGATGCCCGCCAGGATCAGGCCCGCCAGAACGGCTGCCAGAATGCCGTGCTGTGCAATGAGGTTTGCAATGCGGACGATGACCGTCTCGCTGGAGGAGCCGCTCAGGTACTCCAGCGCGCCTGCCTTGGTCATGCCAAGGCCCACCATGCCGATGATGATGGAGGCTGTCATGGCAATGATGACCCACACGCTGGCAATGCGGCGGCTGAGTACCAGCTTCTTTTCATCCTCAATGGCCATGAAACGGAGCAGGATGTGGGGCATTCCGAAGTAGCCCAGGCCCCACGCCATGGTGGAGACGATGTCCAGCAGGCTGTACGAGGTGGCCGTGCCCTCAGCGGCGTTGTGGCTGGCCATCATGGTCAGGTAGCCGGGCAGGCTCTGGGCGTTGGCCACAACGGCATCCCAGCCGCCTGCCGCGCCAATGCCGTACACCAGCACGGCCACAAGGGCCAGGCTCATCACGATGGACTGGATGAGGTCGGTGGTGGTAACGGCGCGGAAGCCGCCCGTGATGGTATAGCCCACGATGACGCAGGCCGAGACCACCATGGCCGCCATGTAATCCACGCCGAACAGGCTGTGGAACAGCTTGCCGCAGGCGGCAAAGCCCGAAGCCGTGTAGGGCACAAAGAACACGATGATGATCACCGCGCCCAGTGCGTTGAGCAGATTGCGCTGGTCGTGGAAGCGCAGGGACAGGAACTGCGGCACGGTGATGGCATCCAGATTGGCCGAATACCGCCGCAGCCGCCGGGCCACGATGAGCCAGTTCAGCCAGGTGCCCAGTGCCAGGCCGATGGCGGTCCAGCCGGGCGAGGCGATGCCGGTGAGGTAGGCAAGGCCCGGCATTCCCATCAGCAGCCAGCTGGACATATCGCTGGCTTCGGCACTCATGGCCGTGACCAGCGGGCCCATCTTGCGGCCGCCAAGGTAGAAATCGGTGCTGTCGTTGTTGGACTTGCTGTATGCAAACCCAACCAACAGCATTGCCACCAGATAGATGATGATGGTGGCGATGATGCAGATGTTGGTCATATACTTTTTCCCCCTTGTCTTTCCAAATGAAAGTACGCTTCGATTTTACCACAGTAAAGCATCAAAGTGCAAGCCTTTTGGCAAAACTTTGTCCTGATTCGCCAAAAGTCCACGAGTGGCGGACAAAAAGTTTTCAAATTGACCGGGGCTGGTTCATCTTCTTCATCCCCCTGCCGGACCAGTTCTACTGGGTCTCCATCACCGGCGGTACGGTGTGTTATGTGCTGTTGGTGCAGCTGGTGTTCGCATAACAGAAACGGGAGGTGCCGGTGGGGCATCTCCCGTTTGTTTCAATGATAGAATGTATCAAAATTGATCTGCCGGTAGAAGCGCTGCTGGAGCTGGTCAAAGTTCTCGCAGTTCTGGGCCAGCAGCCACATGACCTTGGTGACAACGGCCTCAATGGTCATATCGTGGGCCTCCAGGAAGCGGAAGCGGTTCTTGACCCGCTTGCCCACCTCGTAAATGCCCACATCGCTGCCCTCATAAGTGACCTGCGTGGTCAGGATCAGGATCTTGTGGGTCTTGTCGTAATCGCCCAGCTCCTCGGCAAAGGCATCCATGAGCCGCTGGGGAATGCCGCCCACGCCAAAGCTTTCCACAATGACACAGTCATATTGTTGAAAGATAGCCGGGATAAGCTCCGGCCCAAGGCCGGGGGTCAGCTTGAGCAGGAACACTTTTGGGTTCAGCGCCCGGCCAAACTCCACAGGGCCGGTGGGCCAGGGCGAAGCCACATACCGTACCAGCCGGTCGCCCTGCACCAGCGCCAGCGCCGGGAAGTTGACCGACGCAAAGGCATCGTAGCTGATGGTCTTGTTCTTCTTGGCGCGGGTGCCCGCAATGACGTGCCCGCCAAACACCACCATCACACCCCGGCTGCCCGGGTCAAGGGCACAGATCACGCTGTCCCGCAGGTTCTTCTTGGCATCGGTGATCTCGTTGGAAATGGGCTGCTGGGCACCCGTGAGGATGATGGGCTTGTCCGCGTTCTGAATGAGGTAGGACAGCGCCGCCGCCGAGTAGGCCAGCGTATCGGTGCCGTGGCAGATGATAAAGCCATCGTAAAGCGCATAGTTTTCCTGCACGGCCTTGGCCATCATCAGCCAGTGCTCCGGGCCAAGGTCGGTGCTGTCGATGCTGCACAGGTTGAGCGTTTCCGGGCAGCAGAGCTGCTGCAATTCCGGCAGATGGGCCAGCAGCTCCTCGCTGGTCAGAACAGGCTTGAGCCCCTGTGCGGTGCGCACGCTGGCAATGGTGCCGCCGGTGGTGATAAAAAGCAGGCGCTGCTTGGACATAGGTTTTTCCCCTCCATGGTGTCGATTTTTGCGATGTTTTCAGTATAGCACAGTTCGTCGGAGATGAAAAGTGCGGGGAGTTGAGGTATAATAGTTATCATAAGATCAATCCGTCCTTTGTACAACCCCTCAGTCTCGCATCCGCTCGACAGCTCCCCTAGTAGGGGAGCCCTTGGCATTGCGTAAAGCCTTGCCTCTTTGCCAAGGCCTCTCCTACTAGGAGAGGTGGCATTGCGAAGCAATGACGGAGAGGTTGGACAAAAGCAAACCTACCACAAGGAGAAACTGCCATGTCTAACATTGTGATTATCGGTTCCGGCCCCGCAGGTGTCTCGGCGGCATTGTATGCCGCGCGCGCCGGGGTGCAGACCACCGTTCTGACCAAGGGCCCCGGCGCACTGGACCGGGCCGAGCTCATCCAGAATTACTACGGCTTTGCCGAACCCATCACCGGTGCCGAGCTGGAACGCCGGGGCATCGAGGGTGCCAAGGCCGTGGGGGTGGAGTTCGTCACCACCGAGGCCGTGGGCCTGACCTACACCGACAAGCTGACCGTGGAGACGCTGGCCGGGGATTTCCCTGCCGATGCTGTCATTCTGGCCACGGGGGCTTCCCGGGCAGCGCCCCGCATTCCGGGCCTTGCCGGGCTGGAGGGCCACGGCGTGAGCTACTGCGCCACCTGCGATGCCTTTTTCTACCGCGGCAGGGATGTGGCCGTGCTGGGCAGCGGAGAGTACGCCCTGCATGAGGTACAGGCCCTGCTGCCCGTGGCTCACAGCGTCACCCTGCTCACGGGCGGGGCCCCGCTGACGGCACAGTTCCCGCCGGAGGTGGCCGTGCGGACGGAAGCCGTGGAAGCCATCCTCGGCGAAGAGCGGGTCACCGGCGTGCAGCTGAAAGACGGCGGGACGCTGGAAGTCTCCGGCGTGTTCGTGGCGCTGGGCGTGGCGGGCAGCACTGCCCTGGCCCGCAAGCTGGGGGCCGAGGTGAACGGCAGCCGGATCGTGGTGGATAACCACATGCAGACCTCCCTGCCCGGCCTGTACGCCGCCGGAGACTGCACCGGCGGGCTGCTGCAGGTCGCCAAGGCCGTGTACGAGGGTGCAGTGGCGGGCACCGAAGCCGCCAAAGCCCTGCGGAAATGACCAAGACAGAAAAAGGACGCTGTGCCCTGCGGCACAGCGTCCTTTTATTGCTTTGCTCAGCTCTTGCAGCCGGATTCCTCTTCGATGCCGGTGAAATCGCTGGCCTCCGCGATCTTGGTGGTATCGAACTTGCCGTTCTCATCCTTGGGGGCAACGGCAGGGCCTGCCTCCACAGGATTCACGGTCGTTCCCTCTGCCGCAGGCTTTTCCTCGGCAGTCTCCTCTGCCCGGGCAGCTTCCACCACCGGGGCTGCGGGCGCAGTCTCGGGCTCGGCAGGAGCCTTTTCAAAGGCAGGGGGCCATGCGTCACCGGGAGTGGTCTCCCTGGCCTCGCCCTCGGCGTAGGCTTCGGCAGTCTTTTCGGCCTCGGCGGGGTCCTTTTCAGCTTCCTCGGGGAACTCCACGTTTTCGACGTGGAGCGGGTCCTTGTCGTTCAGAACTTTGTCCAGCACGACGATGGCGGCACCGGTAACAGCCACAGCGGCAACGGCACCCAGAACACGGAACAGAGTTTTCATGGTGAAGTCCTCCCTGTATAAGATAGGATTTAAGAGAATGTTACGACATCGTTCTGCGGCTTTTCGGCGGGCTCCACCGAGATGGCGGTCAGCACCGGGCCCTTGCCGCGGTAGATGTTGTGGAACTTGTAATTGACCTTGGCGGTCACAGTGACCCAGGCGCGCTGCTCCAGTGCCTTGTAGCCATCATAGCTGCAGGGGAAGCCCACGAACTGGATATCCTGCACACAGCAGGTCATTGCAAAACGGCCGGGCACAAAGCTGTTTTTGCCCGCGCGGTTGGTCTGGCAGACCTGCGCCAGGAACCGGACGGTCTTGCCCACGTACTTCTGGGGCTCGTCCTGGCAGTCCATATACCAGATGCCGAAATCGTCCTCACCGATCTCAACGATCGGGGCGTTCAGATCAAAGGGCAGCGGGTCAGGGATGTCATCGTATGCCACGCTGCCGTCGGCGAACTCATAGGCGATATCGCACTTGCGGGAGGCCTGACGCACCAGCTTGTGCAGCTCCTGACGGGCGGCATCGTTGTTCACGGCCTCGGCGCGGTTGAACACGATCAGCTCACTGCGGGCGATCTTGTCCAGCAGCAGAGAGCGCATGGAGTTGTCGCGGGCGTAGGTCAGGGCCGTGGTGCCGTCGGCCGTGGCGATGCACTGGTAGACGATCCAGTTTTCGGGCAGGTTGTTGGCCAGATCCTGCAGCAGCCACATGCCGTTGTACTCAATGACCACACGGCCTGCACCGGATTCTTTTTCGAGCCTGGCCAGATTCTGGGGGTTCAGCTCCGCCTTATCCTCAAGGACCTTCAGGGTCACGCCGGGGAAGGCGAACTTCTTCTCGTTATATTCTTCCTCGCCCTCTTCGCAGACCAGCAGCAGGGTCTTGTCGCCGGAGTCGAAGTTGGGGTCTTCAAAGGTCTCCTGAATGAACTTGGTCTTGCCGCTTTCGAGGAAGCCCACAAACAGGTAAACCGGGATCTCGTTTGCCATAATCGGTTTTTCTCCTTACACAACTTGCAGCTCAGCAGCCAAACAGTGCGGCAATGGCCTTTTCGTCCAGCTTGGAGCCGATGACCACCAGCTTGCCGCCCACGTCGGCACCGCGCTGACGCACTTCCCACTCGCCGGGGACGTAATCGAACTCCAGCCAGCCGTCGGCACCGCCGTCCACGATGCCCTTGGAGCGCAGGATCATGCCGTACTTGCCGCCGTCCAGCTCGGTCAGTGCATGCTCGATGTCTGCCTTGCTGAACTTCTTAGCCGTCTCGACACCCCAGCTGGTGAACACCTCGTCGGCATCGTGATCGTGGTGATGGTGGTGGTGATGGCCGCAGCAGCAGTGGCCGTCCTCATCGTGGTGATGATGCTCATGCTCATCATGGTCATGGTCATCCTCATGGTCGTGGTCGTGATGGTGGTGGCAGCAGTGCTCCTCGTGGTCATCCTCGTGGTCGTGGTGATGCTCGTGCTCGTCCTCATCATCGTCGTCATCGTCATCGTGATCATGGTGGTGATGGCCGCAGCTGCACACACCGTTCTCATCGTAATGATGGTGATGATGCTCGTGCTCTTCTTCCTCGTCCTCCTCGGCGTGCTTCTCATTGGCCTTGGCAGCCATGGCGATCAGCTCCGCCTTGAAATCGTCCTTGGAGGACATGGCCTTCAGGATCTGCTCACCGGTCAGGGAATCCCATGCGGTGGTCACGATGGTAGCGGTGGGGTTCTTCTCGCGCAGCATGGCGACCGCAGCGGCGATCTTCTCTTCGCTGGCGGTCTGGGTGCGGCTCAGGATGATGCAGCTTGCATGGCTGATCTGGTCATCGTAGAACTCACCGAAGTTCTTCATATACATCTTGACCTTGTTGACATCGGCCACGGTGACAAAGCTGTTCAGCTTCACATCCAGATGCTCAGCCACACCCTCCACAGCGCGGGTGACATCGCTCAGCTTGCCCACACCGGAGGGCTCAATGACGATGCGGTCGGGGTGGTACTGCTCCACCACCTGCTGCAGAGCGGCACGGAAATCGCCCACCAGAGAGCAGCAGATGCAGCCTGCGTTCAGCTCGTTGATCTGGATGCCGGACTCCTTCAGGAAGCCGCCGTCGATGCCGATCTCACCAAACTCGTTCTCGATCAGGACCACCTTCTGGCCCGCAAAGGATTCCTTGATGAGCTTCTTGATCAGGGTCGTCTTGCCGGCACCCAGGAAGCCGGAGAAAATATCAATATTCGTCATAATGCTGTATGCCTCTTTCTTTTTCCAAAAGCCCGCAAGGGCTGTTCAGCAATCAGAGCCGCAGAGTGCTGGCTCAAAAATCTTACACTCCTATTATAACAAGGCTGTCAATGGGAAACCGCCTTTTTTGATGAGAAAATTGTAACTTTTTTTGCAGTTTGGCTGCGTTTTCAGAAAACGCTGCCTCCCGGACACAAAAAAGCCCCCGGAACGGGGCAGAAAGCCCGCACCCGGCAGCCGTTTCAGCCGCCCGGGCACGGGCTTTCTGTGCATAAGGTTTGGAATAGATGAGGTACTCCAACTCCGACCTCTGCGCCATGGTAACGTCCAACCCATCCTCGACCCCGGTACAGTCGATAGAGATTTTTCTCCCATCCCGGAGCAGCAACTCCACGCAGCCGGTGTCCATGTTAAATTTGCAGACTCTTCCATCGTACTTCATGTTTGTGTTCCTTCTGTCTTACGGCACTCTTACAGGGGGGTCTGTCGTGCTTTTTTGTGATAAGGTCTAGGACGTTTTTCGATGGAAGCAAGGGATTCATTCTGTTTTCCGAAGAATACAAAAAATCCGAACCCTTCTCCTATCGGAAAAAAGTTCGGATTTTGTTGATGTGGTGCACCTCCAGGGACTCGAACCCTGGGCCCACTGATTAAGAGAGCAAGCCGCCGGTTCGTCTCAATTTATGGAAGTTTCGAGTCATCGTTATTTTTAATCAAAGCAATGTGATTTTTTACCCGGTAATTTCTGCACCCTTTGTCCGATTTTGCAACGATTTGCACCCTTTGCACGTTTTGAAACCGTGCAAAAACCGTGCAGAAACCGTGCACTTACTCCCAGACAAACTAAAATCCACTTCATCCGACAACGACTTGACGGCATTGGTTTGGATGGCCATTCTCTTATTTTTAGTACTTGCTACATCACAAGCCGATTGGAAAGCATCTGACCTCATTCTCAGTATAACCCGTCGTTTTGTGTTAGAAAAAAGCAACACAGCACGATATGGTCTGTATGGCCTTGTAGTGGTATCCTTTTGCCAACAAGAAAACAACATAAAACGAAAGGAAAAACAAATGATGAAACGTATCTTTACCCTGATTACCTCTATTGTTCTGGCCACCAGTCTACTGGCTGTCCCCTGCTTTGCCGCTGAGCCTGAAGACTTGCCCACGCCGCAGCCTGGTGTGACCGAAACGGAACAACCTGACGGTTCTGATCAGCCTGAGAATCCGGACAGACCTTCTATCCAGCCATGTGATGCTATGCCGGGCGTTGGAGACATGGGTTAACTCATAAAATCGATGTTCAAGTATTCTTTCGCTTCTTTTTTGACAACCTCTAACCCGATTTGATATCCAATGACTTTGCAGAGATAATACGATTGGTAGTACAATTCTTTGCTGATTTCGTCATCGCCCATAAAATGTCGGCATTCCGCTTCAATTTCCAGACATCGGGGCAATACTTGGTAATGTCCATATTGAATACAGGCTTCTCGTCCTTCTTTAGCGAGTGCAGCTCCTTCCTCATAGCGACCGCACAAATCCAGTACCCGAGCATAATTATAAAGGACCAAAGGCAACACCCCAATAGATGTTATGGTTTCCTTAAAATGCTTACGCACATACTTAAGCAGCTGATAGTAGATTTCAGCTGCTTTTTTATTTTGGCCAGCATCAGAGTAAGCAAGCCCAATCTGATTGATAATTGTGATTTCATCTCTTGTATAAAGGAAACTTTCTATACTCTCTAGGTCAAAGCGGGGCACAGTCAGCTGAATTGCCTGCATTAGCAGATCGATTTGTTCCAGCGGCGTGTAGCGTCCATCTAAGCGTCCCAGAAGTACCCTTGAACGCAGGGCAAATTGCTGCGCAATTTGATCATCCGGATCTGCCAGCTTTTCAAATTGTGCAAGCTTCTCAAAGCCCTCCGGCACCTTTTCGGTCACATTGCAGGCAACAATTTCTTTCTGAAGAGCTTCCATCTCCAGTTCATTTTTACTCAGCAGAGCAAAATAGCGGTCATCCGGCAGGCCCAGACGCTGCAAAAGGGCATTGATCCGGTTGCGGCTGGGGGTCTGTTTCCCATTTTCCAGTCGGGAAAGAGTCATAGGCTCACAGATTCCATAGCAGAGCTGCTCCTGGGTCAAACCCAGATCCAGCCGCCGCTGCTTGACGTACTCGCCAAGAAAGACATTCTTCATCCCTAAACCCTCCTATAGAAGTAATATCTCTATTATTATAAAGGATGGCACAGCGGATTTCCAGTGAACGGTTCAACCTGTTTGGGCATGACAAACGCTTCGCCGTACTTGTTCGTGCTGTTGGTGACTGGGGTGGTGAAGGCGTCCACAGTCTATCCATCCTTCATCAGGATACAAAAGATGTGTTGGTAGCAAAACATGTTGCATATCTGGATAAGATCGGGATGTCGTGTCATAACCACAGAAACGGAGCCCTTGCACAGGTGTGCTACGCTTCCTATCCACATAGCATGGTATTCCGGGCCAATGGAAAAATTGGCAAATGCACTGTGGCGCTTGACCACCCGCAAAACCAGTTAGGTTGGGTTGATCCCGAAAAAGGTATTGTGATCGACCCGGAGGTTAACTGCCGGTGGAGCTTTTCTGATCTGAAGCCCGAGTGTCGTAGCTGCCGGAATGTTTTGCGCTGCATGAATATGCAGTGCAAAAAGTCTGAAATTATTGATGGAAAGACAGTTTGCCTCTATAGAAAATCAGAATGTGTGTAATCAGTTAACTAACGCAAAACGATATGTTTATTCCTCATCCTGTGTGCTACAATTTGAATCAGAAAGAGCAAAGCACACAATCCACTGTTCATAGAGACAGATGGAACGATCACAGAAGAGGTGGAAATCATGAAGTATTATCTCAAAAAGTGCTGGCCCACTGTTACAGCGGCCTCCATCTGTATGGTTGTTGCCTATGGTTTGCAGGTCTGCACCAGTCTGGTACAGATTCAGATCACCCAGGGACTGCTGGACGGTGATCTGCGGGCTTTCACCATTCGGATCATTCTTCTTCTGCTGACCTGGCTGGCCGTGGTCCTTTGCCTGATTGCAGAGACCTTCTTCCAGGGCCGGGCCGTGCGCCGGATGAACAACGCTCTGCGCCGGGATATGGCAGCGGGCCTGTTGCACAAGACCCATCAGGAGTATCATAAGCAGGAGAGCGGCGAGTACCTCTCCCAGTTTACCAACGACGTGAACCAGATTGAGCAGATGGCCTGGACTCCGTTTTTCACCATCATGGGTTCTGCGGCACAGGTGGTGTTCGGCATCGTTGCACTGGCATCCATTCATTGGCTGCTTCTGGTGATTTCTCTGGTCATCGCATTGGTTATGATCTTCGTTCCTCGTCTGTTCAGCAAACGGTTGGGAACCGTTGGCACAGCCTGTGCCGCCAGCCAGGCTGACAGCGTCAGTAAAATCAAGGATCTGCTGGCAGGTTACGATGTGCTTCGCTTCTTTGGCAAGGATGAACGGTTTACCAGCGGAGTCGATGCAGCCAGCGACAGCATGGAGCAGGCCAAGTACAAACTGACCATCAACAAGGACGGCATCGGCTGTGGTCTGGCCTATGTCAGCGCCGTCTGCCAAGTGGCCGTTGTCATCCTGCTGGGTGTCCTGATCCTCAATGATATGATTCCTCTGGCCACCTTTATGGGCACCGGTACCATCTGCGCCGGCGTGTATAATGGACTGAACCAGGTGTCCAAACTTGCAGTGTCCTTCTCGGCCAGCAAGCCCTATTTCGATAAGATTACCATCCATGCCGGCGAGGCGCAGCTTCCTGATTTCGGTCTGCCTACCCTGCAGGAAGGCATTACGGTCAAGGATGTCTCTTTCGGCTACGATGAAAAGAAGCCGATCCTGGTCCACATGAACGCGGAATTCAAGAAAGGCGGCAAATACGCCCTCACCGGTCCCTCCGGCTGCGGCAAGAGCACCCTGCTGAAGATTCTTCTGGGCTGGCTGCCCGGCTACCAGGGCAAGGTCCTTTATGACGAGAGAGACGTGCGGGATTACACGCCCGAGCAGCTCCAGCAGAAAATGAGCTACATCGAACAGAATGTGTTCCTGTTCAATACCACCATCCGTGAGAACATTACCCTGGGTGAGCACTTTACCGACGAGCAGATGGAAAAGGCACTGCGTGACAGCGCCCTGGCAGGCGACCTTGCCAATATGCCCAAGGGTCTGGATACGCCGGTGGGCGAGGAAGGCAACGCCCTCTCGGGCGGCCAGAAGCAGCGCGTGGCCATCGCCCGTGCTCTGATCCATAACCGCAGCATCCTGCTGGTGGATGAGGGCACCAGCGCCCTGGACCAGAAGAACGCCGACATCGTGGAGAAGAGCCTGCTGTCCAACCCTGACCTGACCCTGATCCTGATTAGCCATCACCTGAGCGACGAACGTAAAGCCCAGTTCGATCATGTGTACGAGTTGACGCCCGCATCTTCTATTGTCTGAAACCGGGAAGCAACGCAATAGCCGGAAGAATCCAAAGAAACCGTGCCGGGGTTTCGTGGCACACGACTTTGTTTGCAAAGTCTAGTGTGTTACACCTTGGTTCCGGCTGATGCGGAAAAGGGGCTGCGAGCAGCTCCGGCAAGCACCTGTTCTGCGGCAGAAGGATGCGCGGATGGGGATGGCAGCTAATGGTTTCTGCCCACCCAGCGCAGGCTTGCAGAGGAACCAATGGTGTACATTCTCCCGTCCTGCCGTAGCAGCGTTTTTCCCTATAAGGCGCAGAGTAAATGATCAGCGGCGGTGCTTACCCCGCATCCCTACTTTTGTGCGGTGCTTCAACATAGAGGATTTGTTGAACACCCGCAGCAGGGTCATCTGTTCTTCTTTTGTCAGCTTGGAATAGTCGATGCCGATCTGTCCCATCAGGACATTCATCTTCTTTTCCAACGGGGAACCTTCAAACTTCTGCGCATTTTCAAGCTGCTTCCTCGCTTGCTCGACCACTGCGCCGTCCGACGTGGTCTTATCGGTCCCATGTGCCGCTTTGATCTGCTTTAAGATTGCTGCCAGCTCATCATAGAGGATCTGCCCGAAATATTCGTCCTCGTTGATCTGCGCCGCCTTCAGCGTCCGCATGGTCAGGTCCTCTGCATCGGCATGGTATCGCTTTTCCAGTTCCTGCCGGGTGGCTTCCACCATGGCATTCATATCCCGGATGCGGTCACTGACCAGACCGTCCACACAGATCTCAAGGTCGGTCATCCACCGGGAAAAATCGGGATGTTCCAAAAGTTCACACAGCAGCCGATGATTGAAATTCCCATTCCTTAATACGTCCACTGCGCCATCGCTCAGATGCAAGTCCGAAAGGACTGCATCTGGGCGTTTTTTGTTTTCCGTCACGCCCAACAGGTAGTCCGTGGTCACGCCATAGAACTCAGCCAGCGTTGTCACCGCATAAATGCTGAGGTCGGTCACATCGTCACTCTCGTATTTCGACAATGCCGATTTGGACAGACCCGTCTGCTCTGCCAGCGTTTCCAGCTTCAGACTCCGCTCCACACGCAGGTCTTTGAGCCGTTCTCCCAGTGTCAGCTTGATGTTCATGGTCGCACCTCCGATGTTTTTTGCACAGTATACCACTTCCGGCGGTTCCTGTCCATAAGCGTGGAATTTTGCAGTTTCTGCACCTGTTTTCCGACATTATGGATATACGGCACAGCAGCCATGGAGGTGCTATCCTATAGACAGAAGGAAAACATATCACTCCCCAGCAGCGAACATATTAAGGGCTTCCCGCGAAAGCCCTCTGAAATATCTTTCATAACAGAACCTTGACAACAGAATGACCGTCCGAACTGCCCAGACCGCCAAGACCTCCCATCGGGGGAGCGAGCGCCCTGCATGGGGCCGACACAGAGTCCAAAAAGATTTCCTGTCGGGAGGCAGCAAGGGAGACCGGCTTTGAACGTGGCAGGGATCAAATTGATCCGTGCCAAAACCTTTGACCAAAGGAAAAATTTTGAGTTTATATCAAAAGATCAAGTCCGCCATCACCGTTCGGCAGGTGGGAGAGATGTACGGCATGGAGCCCGACCGCCATGGCATGGTGTGCTGTCCGTTCCATTCCGACAGCGACCCCAGCATGAAGCTGAACGACACCTATTATTATTGCTTTGGCTGTGGAGCCAACGGCGATGCCATCGACCTCACCGCCAAGCTGTTCGACCTGAACCCCCGGCAAGCCGCCGAGAAGCTGATACACGACTTCGGGCTTGACCCGGACAAGCCGCCCGCCAATGCCATCGCCCTGCCGCCGCCCAAGCGTGGCCTGACGGACGAGCGGTGGGCAGACATCGCCTACTGCCTGCGGGTGCTGACCGATTATCTCGACCTGTTGCACGACTGGCGAGAGCATTACAAGCCCGCCAGCCCGGAAGAACCGCTGGACGAGCGGTTCGTGGAAGCCCTCCACTCGACCGAGACCATCGAGCATCTGACGGACTGCGTTGCATTTGGGACGCCCCAGCAGAAGGCCGCTGCCGCTGCACGACTGCTGTCCGGGTCGTACCTGCTGATGCTGGAGGAGCGCACCGACCGCCTTGCTCTGGCAAAGTGCGCCTGATAATTTATTCACCTGAAGTGGTGGGTCTCACCGTGAGACCCACCACTTCACTTTTCTAAAGGAGAACCACCCTTTGAAGAAAAACATTTCCCGCAACCCCTTATGGCCGGACTGGTACAACGGCAAGAAGATCGATGAAGTCCAGTTTGGCCGCGCCTTTCTGGAACAGTGGCCGCTGAAATGCGTCAACGGAACGCTGTACACGCTGGACGGACCGGTGGAGGACGAAAGCGAGATCAAGCAGCGCATCTTGGAGAACATCGAGGAATATGTCACCTCCGGCCTGTCCAAAAAGGTCACCAACATTCTGGAGACCATCAAGCTGCTGGCCTTTTCCGACCCGTACCCCATCGAGCAGGACTGCATCCACCTCCAGAACGGCGTGTACCATCTGCCGGACGGCTCTTTTCAGGAGACCCGGCTGTTCTGCCAGAACCGCCTGCCTGTGAGGTATGACCCCAAAGCCGCCAGCCCTGACCGCTGGCTGACCTTTCTGCACGAGCTGCTGGACGATGCCGACATCCCCACCTTGCAGGAGTATCTGGGCTACTGCCTGATCCCCAGCACCAAAGGGCAGAAGATGATGCTCATTGTCGGCAAGGGCGGCGAGGGCAAGTCCCGCATCGGGCTGGTGCTCAAGCGGCTCATGGGAGATGCCGCCAGCAACGGCAGCGTCCAGAAAGTGGAGAGCAACCGTTTTGCCCGCGCCGATCTGGAACGCCGCCTGCTGATGATCGACGATGACATGGACATGAATGCCCTGCCTAAAACGAATTATATTAAGACCATCGTGACCGCCGAGGCCAAACTGGACTTGGAGCGCAAGGGCGTCCAGAGTTACCAGCGGGACATTTACGCCCGGTTCCTCTGCTTCGGCAACGGCGCGTTGACCTCACTGTATGACCATTCGGACGGCTTCTTTCGCCGTCAGCTCATCCTGACCACCAAAGACAAGCCTGCCGACCGCACGGATGACCCTTTCCTCGTGGAGAAGATGTGCGCCGAGTTGGAAGGCATCCTGCTCTGGTGTCTGGAAGGGCTGCACCGGCTGGTGCAGAACAACTTCCGTTTCACGGTCAGCGAACGTGCCGCTGCCAACGTGGACACCATCAAGCGCAGCAGCAACAATGTCATTGACTTCATGGAATCCGAGGGCTACTTCCGTTTCAAGGCGGACTACTCCATCAGTTCCAAGGAGTTCTACGACATTTACAAGCAGTGGTGCGAGGACAACGCCTGCCACAGCGTATCGGCCATCCGCTTCAGCGCAGAGCTGCGCCAGAATGACCGCCGCTATAACCTTGAAGCCACCAACAACATCTACCTGCCCGGTGGCCGCAGGGTGCGTGGCTTTGTGGGCATCGAGCCGCTTGTCCACCCCTGTCCGTAAAAAGTGCATTTTTTTACGGAAGAAGTTCGTACAACCTGTACGGTCTGTACCCGTACGCACCCGTACGGCAAGCAGAATCAAATTAAAACGTGTTATCGTTTGTATTTTGAATTTCTGCACGCCGTACGAACCGTACAGGTTATTTGAAGTCCGTACAGATTTTTTGTACACCCCAAGAAGGAGCGTGGTCTATGAAAGCCCAATATGGCATTTTAAGGTTCAAAAAGTACAAGGGGCCTGCCATCAGCCCCATCGAAGCCCACAACGAGCGCACCAAGGAGCAGTACGCCAGCAACCCGGATATTGATGTGAGCCGGAGCCGCTACAACCTCCATCTGGTGCAGCCGCAGGGCAGGTACCGGGAAGAAGCCGACCGCATGATAGCTGCCGCCCACTGCCGTGTCCGCAAGGACAGCGTGCGGGTGGTGGAGGCTCTTGTCACCGCCAGCCCGGAGTTTTTCAAGGGCAAGTCGCGCAGCGAGATCAAGGCGTATTTCGAGTACGCCTTGGAGTTCCTGAGAAGCAAGCAGGATTCCAAAACCTTCATCTCGGCTGTTGTCCACATGGACGAGAAAACGCCCCACCTGCACCTCTGCTTTGTGCCGCTGACTGCTGATGGACGGTTGAGCGCCAAGGAAATCGTCGGCAACCGCAAGAATCTTGTGAAGTGGCAGGACGAGTTCTGGCAGCACATGGTCAAGCAGTACCCGGAGCTGGAGCGTGGCGAAAGTGCCAGCCAGACCGGACTGGAGCACATCCCGCCCCGCATCTTCAAGGAGATGACCCAACTGATCAAGCAGAAGGAGCAGCTGGATGCTCTGCTGGTGGGCATCACCCCCTTCAACGGCAAGAGCCGTGCGGCGGAGATCAGCAAGGTGCTGGACAGCTATATCCCGGCAGTGTCCAAAATGCGCACCGAGCTGAACCGCTATCAGGTCGCTTTTACGGAGACGGCTATCGAAAACAGACAACTGAAAAAGAAAAACAAGACGCTCTCTGCCTCGCTGGACAAAGCGAAGGAAGGGAGCGTCTTGAAGCGTCTGGAGGATGCCAAGCTGCGGCAGGACTATGAAGCTGCCCTGAAAACGCTGGGCAGCATTCCGCCGGAGGTCATTCGTTTTTATGAGAACCGCACGCAGGAGCCTGCGATGCGCCACGATAAGTAAGGAGCAATGCTTATGTGTAATAAAATGTACGAGAATGTGAAATCTTTAGATTATACGAAAAAGTTCTTGCAGTCGGACTCTGATCCGGCTACAATGGAGGTGGTCACTCAAACCAATGCCGTCAAGTCTCCGACTGACAGCCCAGCAACCACGAAGCTGGTGTACACGGTGGAAGAGATCGCACGAATGCTGGCCATCAGCCTGCGCTCTGCCTATAACCTGTGCAACAGCACCACCGAGTTCCGTGTCCTGCGGGCAGGCGGAAGCATCCGCATCCCGAAAGACAGCTTCGATGCGTGGCTCCACCGGGCAGCTTGATAAGGAGGCAAATCTATGGCATATATCACGAAACGCGGCAGTTCTTACAGTGTCCGCTACACCTATCAGGACGAGCACGGCAAGAGCTGCGACAAATGGGAGAGCTTTCCCACCAAAGAGGAGGCAACGAACCGAAAGAAGCAGATCGAACATGAACTGGCCGCTGGCACATTCCTGATTCCGTCCTCGGTGACGGTGGCAGAGTTCCTCATGGACTGGCTGCCCAAGCAATGCAGCAAACACAAGTGGGCACCCAAGACCTACGAATCCAATCTATCTACCATCCAGAACCTGATTATCCCCTATATCGGCAGCATGGAGATGCAGAAGCTCAAGCCCTACCACATGGAAAACCTCTACACGACCCTGAGCAAAACGCCCTGCGGTTCGTATATCGAGGGCAAAAAGCAAGAACTGACCGAAAAGCAGAAGCAGCGGTTTCTATCCGGCACGACGATCCACGAAGTGCATCGGCTGCTGGGTACTGCCTTCCAGTACGCCGTAGAGTGGGGCATTCTTGTCAAAAGCCCGGTTCCCGTGGACAGCCCCAAGAAGTCCACACAGGAGCGCACCATCTGGACGGTAGATGAAATGCGGGCCGCACTGGACAGTATGGAGGACCCCATCCTGCATCTGGCAGTCCACCTCACATTGGTGGGCGCACTGCGAGAGGGCGAGATCGTAGGGTTGACCCCGGAAGATCTTGACTTTGATGCTGCGGATGGCATCGGAACCTTCCGTATCAACAAGTCCATGCAGCGGGTGCGAAAAGAAGCCCTGAATCAAGTAGACGATGGCTGTATCATCAAGGTATTCCCGGACAAGCTGGAGCGCAGCACCACTTCCCTCATCCTGAAAAGCACCAAAACGGCGTCCTCCTGCCGCACCATCTTCATGACCTCTGCACTGAAAGAGGAGTTGAAGAAGTGGCTGAATCAGTTAGCAACAGACGAGATGAAAGACCCGACACGCTACCATGACAGCGGAATGCTGTTCCGCCTGCCCAACGGTCTGGCGATCGAGCCTGTGTTGATTCGTAAGAAGTTCCTCAAGTGGCAGGATGCACACCCGGAGTTCCCCCGCATCGTGTTCCACGGCCTGCGGCATTCCAGTGCGACCTACCAGCTGATGATCTCCGGCGGCGATGTGAAGGCCGTTCAGGGAACCACTGGACACGCTACGGCAGATATGCTGGTGAACACCTACGCCCATATCCAGCAGTCCTCTCGTGTAGAACTGGGCAGAAAGTTCGAGGAAGGGTTTTATGCTAAACAGGAAGGTCCCAGCCCGCAGGCTGTACCCGCCGCAGGCGAACCGACGATTTCTATGACTGCTCTGCTGGAACTGCTGAAGAATGCAGACCCCGAAGTAAAGGCGCAGCTCCGTCTGGCTCTGCTGACCTGATGCAAAATTTACCACGCATTTCAAAGCAATTCCAGCCCATGCAGAGGATTCCCATGAAAAAGCCGACCGTGCAAAAACCGTGCATTGACCGTGCAATCCCCGATTTTTCGGGGTTACATAACAAAAAAGAACGCCAAATCTTACGATTTGACGTTCAAAATTTGGTGCACCTCCAGGGACTCGAACCCTGGGCCCACTGATTAAGAGAAACCAACGTGCAACAATCGTCAATTTTCAAAATTACGCAGATTCGTTATTTTTATCGCTTTATCGTAAATTTGTGTTTTGC
>ENA-OQNN01000389-OQNN01000389.1-human-gut-metagenome-genome-assembly--contig:-NODE-389-length-48083-cov-6.746163_pt1 | contig 48083 bp, 43 predicted proteins | sample MGYA00242624_ERZ504870 | MGnify/ENA primary metagenome ERZ504870 (study PRJEB26092, sample SAMD00036379) | human gut metagenome | host: Homo sapiens | study: EMG produced TPA metagenomics assembly of... | reverse complement strand
TACATCGACTATTACAACAACCGCCGAATTAAATTAAAACTAAACGGCCTGAGCCCTGTGCAGTACAGGATTCAGACCGTTGGAGCTGCTTAATTCAATTTTTGTCTAACTTTTGGGGTTCATTTCACTGCCGCAGAGGGGCATTTTTGCTGTATAAAATCGGTTGCAGTTTGCCGGGCGATACGGTATAATAAAACATGGTTTATTCTATCTGTGCCCCGGGTGGTATTTCCCGGGAGAATAAGAGCAGGGCAGGTGCAGAAATTGGAAAAGAAAGTATCAGCCGTTCTGGTGGCGGCAGGGTCCTCCACCCGCATGGGGTTTGATAAGCTCAGCTTTGATCTGGGCGGGGAGACTGTGGTGCAGCGGAGCATCCGCGCCTTTGCGGAGTGTCCGCTGGTCAGCGAGATCGTTCTGGTGGCCGGGAAGAACCGGGCATTTCTGGAACAGCAGGCCGCGGCCTGCACAAAGCCGGTGCAGGTGGTGCAGGGCGGCGCGACCCGCGCCGAGAGCGCGAAGAACGGCGTGCTGGCTGCCCACGGAGAGCTGGTGGCTGTCCATGATGCCGCCCGTCCTTTTGTCAGTCAGGCTGTCATCACGGCGGCGCTGGAAGCAGCCGCAGCCTGCGGTGCTGCCGCCCCCGCCGTGCCGGTAAAGGATACCGTCAAGCGGGCTGTGCGGGGCGATGGCAAGACCGTGCCGGAGCAGTGCGTGGTCACTGATACCCCTGACCGCAGCACCCTGTACGCGGTGCAGACCCCCCAGTGCTTTGACCGCGCGGCGTATCTGGCCGCGCTGGACGAGCTGGATGCGGAAAAAGCCCGCCTGGTCACCGATGACTGCAGCCTGTTTGAACTGACCGGCCGCCCGGTGCAGCTGACCCAGGGGGATTACGCCAATCTGAAGATCACAACGCGGGAGGATCTGCCCCGCGCCGAACAGAAAGAAGGAAATGATATGCGCATTGGTCATGGTTATGATGTTCACCGTCTGGTCGAGGACCGCAAGCTGATCCTGGGCGGCGTGGAGGTGCCTTTTGAAAAGGGCCTGCTGGGCCACTCGGATGCCGATGTGCTGGCCCACGCCGTGATGGACGCTGTGCTGGGTGCCGCCGCGCTGGGCGACATCGGCAAGCACTTCCCGGATACCGACCCCGCCTACGCCGGTGCCGACAGCCTGCAGCTGGCGCAGCATGTGGCCCGCATCATGCGGGAGCACGGCTGGAAGATCGTGAACATCGATTCCACCCTGCTCTGCCAGAAGCCAAAGCTGGCTCCCTACATCCCCGCCATGCGGGAGAATCTGGCCGCAGCCTTCGGGATGCCGGTGGATGCTGTGAGCGTCAAGGCCACCACCGAGGAGCATCTGGGCTTTACCGGCGAGGGCCTGGGCATTGCCGCCCATGCTGTCGCCCTGATCGAGAAGCTGTAACGGGAGAGACACTCTGATGACTCTGAATTCGATCATCGCCAATTTCCAGACCTTCAAGCTGGCCGATCTGCTGGATATCGTCATCATTGCTTTCCTGATCTACCAGCTGCTGGGCATCATCAACCGCACCCGCGCCGGGCAGCTGGCCAAGGGCGCGCTGCTGGTGCTGGCGGTCTATCTGGTGGCCAACGTGCTGAATATGCGCACCGTCACCTGGCTGCTGAACTCACTGCTGCAGGTCGGCCTGCTGACGCTGGTGGTCCTGTTCCAGCCGGAGATCCGCCGCGCATTGGAGCGGATGGGCCAGACCGACCAGTGGGCGGGCAAGCTCTTCAACATCAAGGGCCGCTATAATGACCCCAGCTTCAAAGGGGCCTGGCGCAGCGCCATCATTGCCATCTGCGATGCCGCCGAGCGCTTTTCCGAGACCAAGACCGGTGCCCTGATCGTGCTGGAGCGCAATACCAACCTCTCTGAGATCGTGCGCACCGGCACGCCTGTGAACAGTGCCGTCAATCTGGAGGTGCTGGGCACCATCTTCTACGAGGGGACCCCCCTGCACGACGGTGCCGCCATCATTGAGAATGGCCGCATCAAGGCGGCGGGCTGTGTGCTGCCCCTGTCCAACAACCTGGATCTGGGCAAGGATATGGGCACCCGCCACCGCGCCTGCCTGGGCATTGCGGAGAACTCGGATGCCATTGCCGTTGTGGTCAGTGAGGAGACCGGCATCATCTCCATGGCCAAGAACGGCGTGCTGATCCGCCACTTTGACCGCCAGACCCTGTACACCCGGCTGGTGGATGAGATGATCCCCAAGGAGACCGCCAGCGAAAAGGCAGCTGCCGACGGCTGGCGCGGCAAGGTCAAGAGCCTGCTGAACTGGATGAACCAGAAAGAGGAGGATGAGCAGCAGTGAGCAGCAATCGTACCAACGGCACAAAGCCTGCCATCCAGCACACCAAGAGCATTCTGAACGACCGCCGCATCCGGCTGCTGCTGGCCGTCGTGGGTGCCATTGTGGCATGGATGGTGGTCACCATCGTCGTCCAGCCCGGCACCACCCGCACCATCAACAACGTGCCGGTGGATTTCACCTATGATTCCGCCGCGTACACCTCCCGGGGCCTGAGCATCGTCAGCGCGCCGGAAAAGTACGTCAGCCTGAAGCTCTCGGGCGATGGCTACACCATCGGCGGCCTGACCGCCTCTGATTTTGTGGTCTACCCGGACTGGTCCGGCGTGCGGGACAGCGGCGAAAAGACCCTGCACCTGCAGGTGCGGGGCGTGAACACCCTGCTCAATGGTGTGTCTGTTTCCATTGAGGGCGGCGACAACAGCGTGGACGTGGTGTTTGACGTGGTGGAGGAGAAAACGGTGCCCATCACCGTGACCACCAACTACCTGACCATTGCGGACGGCTATATCCTCTATGGCACCGAGCTCTCCAAGGAGACGGTGACCCTCTCCGGCCCCAGCACCGAGATCGATAAGGTGGAGACCTGCACCGCCGAGGTGACCCACAAGGGGGAACTCACGGATTCTGTCACGCTGGACACCGCCCTGCGCTTTTATACCAAGAGCGGCAGTGAGGTCAAATTTGAATACACGAATCTGGAGGAGTCCAGCGTGGAGGTCACGCTGGAGGTCTACAAGATGGCCACCCTGCCCGTGTCGGTCAGCTTTATCAACGCGCCCCGGAATTTTGATCCCTCGGTGCTGGTCTACTCCCTGAGCAAGCAGACCCTGAATGTTGCCGGGCCCGAGAGCCAGATCGAAAAGCTCTCCACCCTGTCTGTGGGCACCATCGATCTTTCCACCTTTGCACCGAACAAGGTGTATGAGCTGCCCATCGAGCTGCCGGGCAACATCCGCCTGCTGGACAACATTTCCAGCATCACGGTCAGTTTCGACAGCTCCAAGCTCGAGACCAAGACCATGAACCTGCCCGCCAGCTGCGTGCAGGTGGTCAATCTGCCCTCCACCTATACCCTGACCGTGCAGACCGAGCGGCTGATGAACGTGACCCTCTGCGGCCCGGCGGGTCTGCTGGATACGCTGGTGCCCGAGCAGGTGGTCATTGAGATCGATGCAGATGATTTCTATGTGGCCGCAGGGCAGCAGAACATTGCCTGCCGCCTGTACGTGCCCTCCAATGGTAAGATCTTTGCGCTGGGGAGCTATGTTATCCAGTGTAAGATAGAAAGTAACTGATGAAACCCCTCAGTCAATGCGGAAGATTGGTACTGACTGTATGGGGCTGCAATAAGGAACAGTATGATATTAGTGCGTGATATCCGCCTGCCGCTCTCTGCCGGGGAGCCGCAGGCATTCGAGAAAGCGCTGCATCTGGCGCGCATCCCCCGCAGCAGGGCGGCCCATCTGGGCGTAGCCAGGCTGTCGGTGGATGCCCGCCACGGGCAGCCAAAGCTGGTGTATACCATAGCGGTAACGCTCAAGGACGAGGGTGAGGAATCTGCGTATGCAGGGGCCTCGCCCTGCGTTGCTATCCGCGGCAAAACGGATCTCAGCGTTCAGAACGGCACCCAGCGCCTGCCCCACCGGCCTGTGGTCTGCGGGCTGGGCCCGGCGGGCCTGTTTGCGGCGCTGCTGCTGGCCCGGCAGGGCTACAAGCCCATCGTGCTGGAGCGCGGCCCGGCGCTGGACGAGCGTGTGAAGGCGGTGGAGCACTTCTCTGCCACCGGCGAGCTGGACCCCAATGCCAACATCCAGTTTGGCGAGGGCGGCGCGGGCACCTTTTCGGACGGCAAGCTGACCACCCGCATCGGGGATGAGCTCTGCGGCTTTGTCACCGAGGTGTTTCTGCAGCACGGTGCCCCGGCGGAGATCGCCTGGAAGCAGAAGCCCCATGTGGGCACCGACTTGCTCCGGGGCGTTATCACCTCCATCCGCAGGGAAATCGAGACCCTGGGCGGCGAGGTGCACTTCAACACGGCTCTCACCGGTTTTGAGCAGAAGAACGGCCGGCTGACCGGCATCTTTACCACCGGCGGGATCTTCCCCTGTGAAGCGCTGGTGTTTGCCGTGGGCCACTCGGCCCGGGACACCTTCGGGATGCTGATGGACAGCGGCCTTGTGCTGGAGTGCAAGCCCTTCAGCGTGGGCTTCCGGGCAGAGCACTTGCAGAGCGAGATCGAGAAGAGCCTGTACCACGAGGCTGCCGGGCATCCGGCCCTGCCGCGGGGTGAGTATCAGCTCTCCCAGCATGTGGGAGACCGGTGCGTGTACACCTTCTGCATGTGCCCCGGCGGTCAGGTGGTGGCTTCGGCCAGCGAGACCGGCCACGTGGTCACCAACGGCATGAGCTACCACGCCCGGGACGGCAAAAACGCCAACGCGGCGGTGGTGGTCAGCGTGGGAGCTGAGGATTTTGCAGGCGACCCGCGCAGGGCTATTGCTTTCCAACGGGAGCTGGAGGCCAAAGCCTACGCTGCAGGCCGCCGGGGCGGGGCGTATGCGGCCCCGGCTGAGAACGTGCAGAGCTTTCTGGAGGGCAAAGGCCGGCTGAACATCGGCCGGGTGGAGCCTACCTATGACCGGGGCGTTGTGGCTGCGGATCTGGGAGCTTTGCTGCCCGGGGAGCTGGCCGATACCCTGCGGGCGGGCCTGCGCGCCTACGAGCGCAAGATCGCGGGCTACACCGCACCGGAAGCCATCCTCACCGGCCTTGAGACCCGCACCAGCAGCCCCGTGCGGCTGAAACGGGAGGAGACCTTGGAATCGGCCCAGCTGGCGGGGTTGTACCCCTGCGGCGAGGGGGCCGGATATGCGGGCGGCATTATGAGCGCCGCCGTGGACGGCCTGCGGGTCGCCCGTGCGATCATCGGCCGGTATGCACCGGCAGAAGGGTGAGAAATATCGATGAACCATCGTGAAAACGATACAACACAAGAAAACGAGGGAAAACAGGTGCAGCAGGAGCTGGAAGAGCAGCTGCGCGCCTTTGGCGACACCATGTCCGATGCCTTTGCCCACGGCTTTGAGGGCCGGGGCATGGACATCGGCGACCGTGCGTGGGATGTGGGCAAGGCGGCTGTTCATGCGGCCAATTACGGCATCTCGGAGGCGGGCAAGGCCATGCGGCAGGCCCGGGACAGCTACTACCAGAGCCAGCGGCAGGCCCATACCAATGGCGGCACGGCAGAGCAGAACGCCGGGATGCCCCAGTGGGCCAGAAATTTCTTTGCATCGCGCCCGGAGCTGACCCCGGTGGAAAAGCTGCGGAAATGCGCCAAGGAGCGTTACAGCTCGGGCGTGGCTCTGCTGGCCGTGGGCATCATCTTTGCGGTGATCTTTGGGCTGGGGACGCTGGGCTGCCTCATCGGGCTGGGCATTATTTCGCCGACTGCTTTGGGTGACGTTGTGGTGTCGACTGCTGAGGGCGGCGGCATCCTGATGACGGGCACGGACTACGTTATGAACACCGCCTACAACGTGCTTGGCATCGTCAGCAGCGTGCTGGGCCTTGCCACGGCGGGCTTTGGCTGGATGGCAGCCTGCGGCGTTTCCCAGAGGGAAGCGGGCAGGCAGATGGGCCAGCTGGCCGACCTTGCCAACAGCATGGACGGCGGCAAGGGCCTGCCGGTGGAGATGCTGGCCGACCTGACCCACCAGAAAAAGAAAAAAACGCTCAAGCGGCTGAAAAAAAGCATCCGCAAAGGCTGGCTGAATGCTTGGCTGGATGAGAAAACGGAGACTGTGTACCTGACGGCGGAGGATTACCGCGCCGCACAGGAGCGCCCGGAACCTCAGCCTGCCCCCGCACAGCCTGAGCAGGGGGATACCGCCGAAACGCCCCTGAACCTTGAGACCATCCGCCGTTTTGCGCAGGTGCTGGAACAGGAACAGCACCTCATGCAGGACGCGCAGGGCCGGGAAGAGCTGGAAACGATGCAAAAGACCACCACCGCCATCTGCGAGTGGCTGGAAGCGCACCCGGAAAGCCTGCCCAAGGCCCGCCGCTTTGCGGAATACTATATCCCCACCACCCTGAAGCTGCTGCACACCTACAACGATGTGCAGGGCCAGCAGGGCGAAAATGCAGAGACCATCCGCCGGGACATCGCGGGCATCCTGCACACCCTGAATCAGGCTTACAGCAACCTGTATGATAACCTGCTTTCTGACGTTGCCATGGATGTTTCCAGCGAGATCGCCGCGCTGCAGGGAATGCTGGCCAATGACGGCCTGACCGGGGAGGGACTGTTATGACGACCTACCGGGCCTGGAACCTGAAGCCGCTGGACCGCTCCGCCCTGAAGGAGCTGACCGCGGCCATTGCCCAGCAGAGCACTGAGGAGCTGGAAAGCCGCGCCATGGAAACGATGGATGGGGAGCCGTGGAGCGAGGAAAAATATCAGATGACGCTGGCCGCCCAGCAGAAGGAGGCGGGCCTGCTGGCGGGCATTCTGGCCGCGCGCGGCATTACCGACCCTGCCGAGGCCCTGACCCTGCTGTCGGGCGAGGAGGAGCTGACCGACCCCATGCTCCTGACCGACATGGATAAGGCCTGTGCCCGCATCCTCGATGCCATCGACCGGGAGGAGACCATCGTTGTCTTTGGAGACTACGATGTGGACGGCGTGACCGCCACCGCCCTGCTCTACCAGCACCTCAAGGGGATGGGAGCCAACGTCAAGTGTATGCTGCCCAGCCGTGAAGGCGATGGCTACGGCCTTTCCAAAAATGCCATCCAGTCCATCCACGATAAGGGCTGCCAGCTCATCGTGACGGTGGATAACGGCATCTCCGCGCTGGAGGAGGCTGAGTTTGCGGCTTCACTGGGGGTGGACCTGATCGTCACCGATCACCATCTGCCCCATGATACCCTGCCTAAGGCCGTTGCCGTGGTGGACCCCCGCCGCGCCGATGATACCAGCCCCTTCAAGGGCCTGTGCGGCGCAGGCGTGGCGTTCAAGCTCTGTGCCGCGCTGGACGGCTGCCCGCCTGAGGAGATGCTGGATTACTGCGGCGACCTTGCCGCCGTGGGCACCGTGGCAGACGTGATGCCCCTGACCGGCGAGAACCGCACTCTGGTCAAGGCGGGCCTGCACCTGCTGCAGCACTCCGACCGGCCCGGCCTTCTGGCCCTGCTGGATGAGGTGGGGCTGGGCGGCAAGCCCGTGACCGCCGAGAATGTCAGCTATGCCATTGCCCCCCGCATCAATGCGGCGGGCCGGATGGACAGCGCTGTGACTGCCCTGCAGCTGGTGCTGTGTGAGGATGAGGAACGCGCTGCCGAGCTGGCACATAAACTGAACGAGATCAACACCGCCCGGCAGGAGACTGAGGGCGAGATCGCCAAGGCCGCCCAGGCCCAGCTGGAGGCCGAGCCTGCCATTCAGGAGGACCGGGTCATCCTGATCTGGGGCCGGGACTGGCACCCCGGTGTCATTGGCATCGTGGCATCCCGGCTGGTGGAAAAGACCGGCCGCCCTGTCATCGTGGTGTCCATTGATGAGCACGGCGAGGGCAAGGGCAGCGGCCGCAGTGTGCAGGGCTTCAACCTGCACGCCTGCATTGCCTCCTGCGAGGATCTTCTCCTCCGCTTCGGCGGCCACGCCATGGCGGCGGGCCTTTCGGTACGGGAGGAGAACCTGCCGGAGCTGCGCCGCCGCCTGAACGAGTGGGCCGCCCGGGAGTGTCCGGTGCTGGTGACCCCGCCGCTGGAATGCGACCTGTCCATCCATCTCGACCGCATCACCGTGGAATCTGTCCGGCGGCTGGACCAGCTGGCTCCCTACGGTGCCGAGAACCCCGCCCCGGTGTTCCTGCTGGAAAAGGCCGTGGTGGAGGGTGTCTACCCTGTCTCGGAGGGGCGGCACTGCCGCCTGCGCCTGCGGCAGGGCAATGCCTGCATCTATGCGGTCTGGTTCGGGATGCACCCGGAGCGGCTGCCCTATGCCACCGGCGATGTGGTGGACGCGGCCCTGAGCCTCTCTGTTTACGAGGCCGCCCGGGGCGCACAGCTTTCGGGCCGCATTCTGGAACTGCACCCGGCGGGCTTTGGCAACGCCGCCGCCCAGCAGACCGCGCTGGTGCAGGCTTTGCGCCGCGGCAGCCCGCTGACTGCTCAGCAGCGCGCCCTGATCGCACCGGAGCGCAGTGATATCATTACCGTTTACCGGGAACTGCAGGCCCGGCGCTGGCACGCCGAGGATATGCAGCCCCTGTTTGCAAAGCTGGGGGAGGAGCACAGCGGCAAAACGCTGGTGGCCCTGACGGCCCTGGAACAGGTGGGCCTGATCGCCGCCGTGGAGCGCGGCGGGGCAAAGTTCTGGGAGCTGGTTCCCACAGCAGGCAAGAAGAACCTGGCCGATGCCCCCATCCTGAAATGTCTGGAGGAATAAAAATATGCCAGAGGGAAAGAAACCAGCGGAGGATCTTTACTCCGCAAAAACGCATCTGCATCAGCCGGTGCCGGAGGTCTCTACCGTGAACGCCACGGCCCTGCCGGCCGATGCGCCCGAGGGTACCCTGCCCAGCGAGGTGCGGCCTGAGATCGTTACCTGGGAGAAGCTCTGCGAGGCCATCAAGGCCAGCGGCAAGGCCTACAACATGGAGATGATCACCAAAGCCTACGACCTTGCCAACAAGGCGCACAACGGGGTCTGCCGCCGCAGCGGCGAGCCCTACATCTGCCACCCGCTGGCCGTGGCCCGCCTGGTGCTGGATCTGGGCATGGATTCGGAGAGCATTGCCGCCGCCCTGCTCCATGATGTGGTGGAGGACACCCCCACCACGCTGGAGGACCTGACCGCCGCCTTTGGCGAGGAAGTGGCCCTGCTGGTGGACGGCGTGACCAAGCTGACCAAGATCCAGTTCTCCAACATTGAGGAGCTGCAGGCCGAGAACCTGCGCAAGATGCTGCTGGCCATGAGCCGGGATGTCCGCGTGATGATCATCAAGCTCTGCGACCGGCTCCACAATATGCGCACCGGCGATGCCTGGCCTGAGCAGAAGCGCCGGGACAAGGCCCGTGAGACGATGGAGGTCTATGCCCCCATCGCCAACCGTCTGGGCATCCTGAACGTCAAGGAGGAGCTGGAGGACCGCAGCCTGCACTACCTTGACCCCGTGGGCTACGAGGAGATCAGCAAGATGCTGAGCGAGCGCGCGGGGGAGGAGTTCCTTGCCAGAGTGTCCAGTGTCATCGAGCTGCGGCTGAAGGAGAGCGGCATCGAGGGTGCCACCATCAAGCGCCGGGTCAAGAGCATCTACGGTATCTACCGCAAGACCATCATGCAGAACAAGTCCTTCGATGAGATCTACGATATCTATGCCGTCCGTGTCATTCTGGATACGCTGGCTGAGTGCTACAGCACCTTGGGCCTCATCCACGATATGTACCACCCGCTGCCCAACCGCTTCAAGGATTATATCTCCACCCCCAAGCCCAACGGCTACCAGAGCCTGCACACCACCGTCATCGGCCACGAGGGCATCCCCTTTGAGGTGCAGATCCGCACCCGCAAGATGGATGAACAGGCAGAGTACGGCGTTGCCGCCCACTGGAAGTACAAGGAAGGGCTGGATGGCCACGATAAGCTGGACGAGCGCCTGGCCTGGGTCAGCCAGCTGCTGGAAAACCAGCGTGTCAGCGAGGACTCTGGCAACCTGCTCCATGACCTGAAGAGCGACCTGCTGCCCGAGGAGGTCTTTGCCTTTACCCCCAAGGGCGATGTCATCAACCTGCCCACGGGTGCCACCTGCATCGACTTTGCCTATGCCATCCACTCCGCCGTCGGCAACCGGATGGTGGGCTGCAAGGTCAACAACCGGATGGTGCCCATTGACCACGTTGTTTCCACCGGCGAGATCATTGAAGTCATCCTTGGCCCGGCGGACAAGGGCCCCAGCCGCGACTGGCTGAAGATCGTGCGTACCAGCGAGGCCAAGAGCAAGATCCGCAACTGGTTCAAGAAGATGCGCCGGGAGGAAAACATCCAGGAGGGCCGCGACACGCTGGCCCGGGAGCTGCGCCGGGAGATGATCTTCATCCCCGACGACGAGCTGGATGAATTCATCGGCAGCTGCTGCCGCCGCCTGCGCCAGAACAACGCCGAGGAGCTGTATGCCGCCATCGGCTACGGCGGCATCACCATTGCAAACTGCCTGCCCAAGCTGAAGGAAGAGTGGCAGAAGCGGAAGAGCGAGGAAGGCAAGAACGAGCAGCTGGCCAGGGTGGATCTGAGCAAGGTCCACGCCACCGACGGTGTGGTGGTGGAGGGCTTCGACAACACCCCCATCAAGTTTGCCAAGTGCTGCAGCCCGCTGCCCGGCGACCCCATCGTGGGCTTTATCACCCGCGGTTTTGGCGTGTCCATCCACAAGCAGAGCTGTGTCAATGCCATCTCCAGCATGAAGGACCCCACCAACGCCCCCCGCTGGGTCAAGGCTTACTGGGCCGACAGCGTCAAGGACAGCTACAAGGCCGGCCTTGAGATCGTGGCGCTGGACCGCAACGAGCTGCTGCGGGATGTGCTGAGCGCTCTGGCCGATATCCGGGTGCCCATCTATACCATGAACGCCCGTCAAGTAGAAAACAACTGCGCCGTGGTCAGCCTGACCATCGGCATCAACAATACCGAGCACCTGAACCGCGTGGTGGCGCGTCTGTCCAAGATCAAAGATGTGCTCAAAGTGACAAGGAGTTAAACCATGCGTGCAGTCATTCAGGCAGTATCCTCCGCTTCTGTCCGGGTCAACGGCGGGGAGCCCCGCTCCATCGGCCCCGGCCTGGTCATCCTGCTGGGTGTCCGGGATACCGATACGCTGGACATCGTGCCCAAGCTGGCGGATAAGTGTGCGGGCCTGCGCATCTTCAAGGACGAAAACGACAAGCTGAACCTCAGCGCAAAGGACCTGGGCTATTCGGCACTGGTGGTCAGCCAGTTCACCCTTTACGGCGACACGAAAAAGGGCTACCGCCCCAGCTTTATCAAAGCGGCCCGGGCCCCGCTCGCGGTGGATGCCTACGAGCTGTTCCTTGCCGAGATGAACCGGCAGGGCCTCAGGGACGTGCAGCACGGCGAGTTCGGCGCGGATATGCAGGTGTCTCTGGTGAACGAGGGGCCCTGCACCATTGTCATCGACACGGACGAGTGGGCGCACCACTCGTAACGGCCCGGCCCCGGCAAAGCCGGAACATCTGAACAGTTAGAAGGATATAGGATATGAAAGCATTTCATCTTCTCGGCGCTGCGCCGTTTTATACCAACAGCTTTGTCCTGATCTCCGATGCGGGCCATGCAGTGGTCATTGACCCCGCCGCCGAAGTGCAGGAGTACGATAAAATTTTCAAAGAGAACAACGCGATGCTCACCACCATCCTCTGCACCCACGGCCACTATGACCATGTGGGCAGTGCGGGGGTGCTGAGCCGGGAGTGGAAGGCCCGGATCTACTGTGAGCCTGCCGACTGCAGGGGCAGCCAGCTCTTTCCCCTGAAAAGCGCAGACAGTGGCTATCAGGAGGGGGGAAAGCTCACCGTGGATGAACTGACCTTTACCGTCTGGCACACCCCCGGCCATACCGAGGGCGGTGTGGTGCTGCTGTGCGGGGACTATCTCTTTGTGGGCGATACCGTGTTCCAGGGCAGCATCGGCCGCACCGATCTGGAGGGCGGCAGTATGCAGAAAATGGATGCCAGCCTGCGCAAGCTGGCGGGCCTGCCCATCCCCAAAGAGACCCAGCTGCTGCCCGGCCACGGGGATTTTTCCACCCTTGGCGAGGAACTGGCGAACAATTTCTATATCCGCAGCGCCCTGCGCGGCGGGAATGCGGATTTCTAAGGATAAAGAGAGAAAAACATGAAGATTTATATTACCGGCCTGCCCTCCGGCTACGAGGTGGAGCATCTGGTGCGCCTGTTTTACCCCATGGCTCCGCTTACCCTCACCCCGCCGGAAGAGGGCGAGGACTGTGTCTGGGCCGAGAAAAAAGAGGATAGTCTGTACGCCATGGTGCGGGAGCAGGGCCAGAGCAGGGATGCGGCGGCTCCATTGCCCCGCCCCGTGGAAGCAGGCGGCGAGACGGTGGAGTTCACCCTTGCCAGCCTGACCTACGACCTGCTGCGGAGCTGGACCGGCATCCGCCCGCCCTGGGGCAAGATGACCGGCGTGCGCCCGGTGAGGCTCATCCACGACAAGCGGGCCGCGGGCTGGATCGAAGCTGACATCGACCGGTTCTTTCTGGAGCGCTTTGACTGCTCCCGGCAGAAGTACGACATGGCCAAGGCTATCGCTGACCTGCAGGAGCCCATCCTGAAGCTGGGCAGCGCCCCCAAAACGTACAGCCTGTATCTCGGCATCCCGTTCTGCCCCTCCCGGTGCAGCTACTGCAGCTTTGTCAGCTGCAACCTTGACCGGGACCGCAAGCTGGTGCAGCCCTATGTGGACTGCCTGTGCAGAGAGGTGGAGGCCATCCGGGAGCAGGCCGACAAGGCGGGACTGAAGCTGTGCAGCATCTATATCGGCGGCGGCACCCCCACCAGCCTGTCCGCTGACCAGCTCCGCCAGCTCATGGGCACGGTGCGGGAGAACTTCGACCTTTCCAAGGTGGTGGAGTACACGGTGGAGGCGGGCCGCCCCGACTGCACCGATGCCGAAAAGCTGGCTGTCATCAAAGAGTACGGTGCCACCCGCATTTCCATCAACCCCCAGACCTTCTCGGACGAGGTGCTGGCGGGCATTGGCCGCAGGCACTCGGCGCAGGATATCCTGGACTGCTATGCCGATGCTCGGAGGGCGGGCCATGAGGACATCAACATGGACCTCATCGCGGGCCTGCCCGGCGATACGGTCGCGGGCTTTGAGCACAGCCTGCGGCAGGCCATCGCGCTGGACCCTGAGAACATCACCGTTCACACCCTGACCCTCAAGCGGGCCTCCCGCATCGTCATCGAGGACCAGAAGGAGAACGACTACGCAGACGTAGCGGCTATGCTGGAAAAATGCCAGCTGCTGGCCGATGCAGGATATCGCCCCTACTACCTCTACCGCCAGAAGAACACCCTGCAGAATCTGGAAAATGTGGGCTGGTGCAAGCCGGGCCACGAGGGGTACTATAATATCTATATCATGGAGGAAGTCCAGACCATCCTTTCGGCCGGAGCAGGCGGCAGCACCAAGCTGGTGGCCGACGGCGGCCGACGGATGCAGCGCATCTTCAATTTCAAGTATCCGACAGAGTATATCCAGCGCTTTGCGGAGGTACTGGAGCGCAAAAAAGGAGTGGCTGATTTTTATGATCACGATTTGGGTCCCGAAACGTCTGGTTGAAGTCGGGCTGTACAACGTTGCCGCCCGCAGTCCGCAGGAGCTTGCCGCCCTGAGCGAGCAGAGCTACCGCGACCGCGTGAAGTACGCCGCCGAAAAGGTGCGCTTTTCCGGCACCAAGATCGTCATGCTCACCGGCCCGTCGGCCAGCGGCAAGACCACCAGTGCCCACAAGCTGGCCGAGGAGCTGATCCGGCAGGGAACGTACGCCCATGTGGTCAGCCTGGATAATTTTTTCCGTGGGGCGGAGTTCTACCCCCGCCTGCCCGACGGTACCCTGGATTACGAAAACCCCGATACCATGGATCTGCCCCTTGTCCGGCAGTGCCTGCACGAGCTGAGCGAGACGGGCCGGACCACCCTGCCCATCTATGATTTTGCCAACGAGCGGCGCTCCGACGAGACCGAGGCCGTGGACCTGCAGGGCGGTGTCTGCATCGTGGAGGGGATCCATGCCCTGAACCCGGAGCTCACCGGCCTTGTGCCCGCGGAGGATGTCTACCGCATCTACGCCGGCCTGCGGGAGGAATACGCCATCGATGGCCGCCGGGTCATCAACACCCAGGACATCCGCCTGTGCCGCCGCACCCTGCGGGACGCTGCCGCCCGGGGCCGCAGCCCCGAAAAGACCCTTGCCATGTGGGACCGGGTGCTGGACGGCGAGACCCGGTATATCAAGGGCTTCAAGACCACGGCGGACTTTCTGCTGGATACCTCCTTTACCTATGAGCTTGGCCTGATCTCCAGACTGCTGGGCATCGTGCGCCGCCAGTTCACGCTGGAGGGCCACAACGCAGAGCTCTGGGACGAGACTGCCCGCCGCTTTGAGCATGTGGTCCCGCTGGATCTGGAGCTTCTGCCCGCCGACAGCATGCTGCGGGAGTTCTACGGCAGTGCCGTAAAATAAAATCGCGCTCTGCGGGGAAAACGTTCCATCCTCTTGTCCAAATGCGAAAAAACTGTTTCCAAATCCGCACGAAACTGTAAAAGTTGTGAGGGATTCGTTGCAATCAGTGCCTGAGTGCGCTATAATGATACCATCATCTGACAGCACACACAGGGCCAATACCCGTAAGAGAGGTGTCATTATGGATTTCAATAAGATCAAGGAAATGGGTCTGGAGTACGCGGAAAAGGGCCGCAATGCCGCCATGGATCTGGCAGAGCGCGGCAGAACGCAGGCAAAGATCGTCTCGGAACAGACCAAGCTTGCCCGGGCACAGCGTCAGCTGGGTGCACTGGTCTACAGCCTGGCCAAGGGCAACGAGGAGAACCAGCCCCTTGTGGATAAGTATATCGAGATGATCGGCAGCATCGAGGCCAACCTGAACGCCCTCAAGGAGAGCCTTGGCCCCGCTGCCGAGGTCATCACCCACGATCTGGACGAGGAGCCCGCCGAGGGCGGCGGCATCACCGTTGAGCCGACCGTGGAAAAGGACAAAAAGCCTGACACGGACAAAAAGACCTGTCCCCAGTGCGGCGCGCCGGTCTCTGAGGATGCGCTGTTCTGCAACAAGTGCGGCGCACAGCTGTAACTCAAAAGCCTTGAAAGGGCGGTGTCCCCGTAGGGGGATGCCGCCCTTTCTGCACAGAAACAGGGCAAAGTGTGAAAATTCTGGAAACAATTGAAATGAAAAGCCGGAAAATGCGCTTGTCCCCTTGAAAAATCGCAGATTCTGCGGTACAATCGGACTCAGGTTTTTGAGCAGAGGAAAGGGGAGTGCACCCATGCAGGACTGGCCCGAACGGGAACGCTACACGGCGGAGGATCTGCTGCAGATCATCCGCATTCTGCGCGACAGAGAAAACGGCTGCCCCTGGGATAAGGTGCAGACCCACGCTTCCATCCGGAAGAATTTTCTGGAGGAGACCTGCGAGGCGCTGGAAGCCATTGATGCCGACGACGCAGCCATGATGCGCGAGGAGCTGGGCGACGTGCTGATGCAGGTGGCGTTCCATACCGTCATTGAGGAAGAGCGGGGCCGGTTCGATTTCGAGCAGGTCTGCCGGGAGGTGTGCGAGAAGCTGGTGTTCCGGCACCCGAACATCTTTGCCTCTTCGGCGGCTGAAAATGCCGGTATAAACAGCTGGGATGCGCTCAAAAATAAGGAAAAGGGCCGCACCACGCTGGCGGATGAGCTGAACACGGTTCCGGCCACCCTGCCCGCCCTGATGTATGCCCAGAAGATGCAGAAGCGTGCCGCCCGCAAGGGCGCGTTTGCGCAGACGGCAGAGGATGCCGCCGCTGCCCTGAAGGCTGCCGAGCGCGGCTGGGAGGAAGCGGTGCCGGAAAACGCCGCCGAGCGGGCCGGAGCGCTGCTGTTTGCAGCGGCCAATGCCATGCGGCTGGCCGGTGTGGACGCGGAAGAGGCCCTGACCTTTGCATCCGGGCGGTTCCGTCAGGAGCTGCTGCAAAAGACCGAAGATTCGGACGGGCAGGAACGCCCTGCCACTGTCTGATAGAAAAAGCTGAGTAAAATTTTGTGGAGGTACCCCATTATGACCAAGACCGATCTGATCGCACAGGTTGCAGCAAACACCGAGATGAGCAAGAAGAGCGCCGAGCTGGCTGTCAACGCCGCTTTCGACGCACTGAGCAAGGCAATGGCTGAGGGTGAGAAGATCACCATCTCCGGCTTTGGCACTTTTGAGATCCGTGAGCGCGCAGAGCGCCAGGGCATCAACCCCCGCACCCGTGAGCCCATCACCATCGCTGCTTCCAAGAGCATTGTCTTTAAGCCGGGCAAGGCTCTGAAGGATACCCTGTAAGTTTGATCTTTGCCGCCGGGGCCGCAGTGGTTCCGGCGGTTTTTTTGTAAAACCTCTCAGTCAACGCTTCGCGTTGCCAGCTCCCCTGTCCGGAGGTGCGGCGGCGGGCAAAGCGCAATGATGGAGAGGGCCTGCTTTTCTGGAGGATCATAACATGAGACTGGATAAATACCTGAAAGTTTCGCGGCTCATCAAGCGCCGCACCGTGGCAAATGAGGTGGCCGATGCGGGCCGCATCCTCATCAATGGCAAGATCGCCAAGGCCAGCCAGGCGGTCAAGGAAGGAGACATCATCGAGGTCACCTTCGGCAACCGGCCCATCAAGGTAAAGGTGCTCTCTGACGTGGAGCCCCGCACCAAGGATGTGGCCCGGGAGATGTACGAGATCATTTCGGAATAACAACAAAATCCCCCTGAACGATGTTGCTCACGTCGTTCAGGGGGATTTTTTCGTTTAGAAGTTTATAGAGCGGATTTCGTCACCTGCAATGGAAAGATAATCGGTTCGTTCGTGGGTCAGGGCTTCGGTGTCTCGCTTGCCGCTGGGCTTAACGGCAAAGCCGACGCGGAATTTGTAGGCGCAGGGAACAGCGGAAGCTGGCAGCATTTTTTCACAGTGTTCGTGAATGGCCTTTAGAAGTTGGTAGGAGTCTCCAGAGAAACCTTTTTTGAGGAGAATGTGGGCGACCGGGAGCAAGGAGCCGTTGACGTTGAGAACGACTACCTCGCAGATGTCGACGGCCGGATTCTGCTGAATGACATTTTCTATCTCGAACAGATAGTTCTTTTTCTGGTTGGAATCAATAAAGTAGTCCACAGCACGGCCCAGAATGTAGACAAAGCCATCTTCGTCCAGATACCCGATATCTCCCGTGTGGCCCCATTTCCGGCCTTCGTCATCTGTGCGGAAGAAAGCGGCGGTGGCAGCAGGATTTTTGTAGTACTCCTTCATGCAGCAGGGCGTGGAAACTTGCAGCTCTCCCCGCTGGCCGTAGGGCAATTCGTTCCCAGTCTCCGGGTCAAAGGCACTGACGGTGGCAAGGGGAAGCGGAATGCCCGTGGAGCCAATCTTGTTTCTGGGACCGGCAGGGGTGATTCCGGAGGACGTGAATGTTACGGTGGCACCCAGTTCGCACATACCCCAACCTTTTTGAAGACCACAGTTGCAATGATGGGCGGCCAGGAAATTGTTGATCTGAAGCTCGGTTTCGGGAAGTAATTGCTCGCCGCCGGTTATAGGACAAATCAGGAAGGACAGGTCATGATTCTTGTCGAGGTGTTCCATTGCGTAGAGCCAGAGACTGGTGGCACCAAAAACATAATTAGGAGAGTATTTCTCAATATCAGAAGTGAAGTTTTCCGGGCTGAACAAGGGTTCGAGAATGCAAGAAGCTCCCAAGCAAAGGGGCATCAACAGAGAAATCGAAATGCCGCTGGAAAACCAGATGGGAACGATGTGGAGGAATTTCTTCTGGCGGGAGACCTCTGGAAAACCCGTTTCGTATTGCGCGATGGTGGCGTTGATGCCGTCGTTTGTCAGCACGATGCCCTTTGATGCTCCGGTCGTGCCAGAAGAATAGACCATGACCACCGGAGTGTCCTTCTGGTAGGGGGCTTCGGTTGAAGAGGGAGAGGAGCTGCCGGTTTTGAGAAAGGAAGACCAAAGGCAGTATTTGCAATCGGTCTTAAGGGCCTGCTTCAAAGCCGGGACAGCAGGGTCTTTGAAATTGGAAAGGATGCGGAGTGGTGCAGGCAGAGATGCTGTTGCAGGAAGAACAACGAGATGTTGAATGCAGGTTTCCGAAACGATGGACGAAATACGGGAGTAGAGCTTATCCAACACAAACAAAAAGGAAGCGTTCGTCTCGTTGATGCGGTCACGAATCTGGGTGGGCTGGAACATGGGGTTGACAAAGTTGGCCAGTGCACCAATCTTACTGCAAGCGAGGACAATATAAATTGCCTCAGGGGTTCCCGAGGTACAAAGCGTGACACAGTCCCCGGGCCGTACTCCGTTATGGAGCAGGGCTTTTGCACAGACCTCAACTTGCTCAAATAATTTGGAAAAGCTGATTTTTACCCCAAAATACTCCAAAGCAGTATCGTTCAGATGTTCCTTGTTGTGTCGGTAGATGTTCTGGTATACGGTGCAAGCCGCAGGCTGCGCATGAAGCGCTTCCTCATCGTAGTATTTCAGCCAAGGCTTGTCAATGGATGGATAACCGGTCTTTTTTTCTTCGCACATGATAGATTCCTCCAATAAAAAGGTAAAATTAACCCTTTTGAGCAATTATAACTCAAAAGAGTTAATCTTTTCAAGAGCTTTTCGATATGCTTTTTCTAAAAAAGGAGAAGCGCACATGAACATCGGAGATGCTGTCCGGGAGCGGATCATAGAGTTGTGCAGAGAAAGCAATATTTCCATCAACAAGCTCTGCACTATGAGCGGTGTCACGCAATCCACAGTGAACAATATCGTCAGCGGTAGAAACAATAGTGCAACGGTGTCTACGATCAAAAAACTGTGCGACGGACTGGGGATCTCCATAGAAGATTTTTTCCATTCGGAACTGTTCCGGAATCTGGAACAGGAGGTCAAGTGAGGAACGCATAAGAATCTTTGGTTGCTCATAAGGTGTGGTAAAGGGGAGTTATGCCATGAACAAGACCACGGAAAATACTCCGGCACCGCCCCACGACCTCATCCTGGAGAACCGGGAAAAGCTGACGGTAACAGGAGTCAGGCGGGTGCTGCAGTGCAACGCGGAGAGCGCCGCCATTGAAACAGCCCGGGGCGTGCTGCAGCTGGCCGGGGCACAGCTCAACGTGACCAGCCTCGACCTCGACAGCGGGGAAGTGAAGCTGACGGGCCGCATCGACACGGTGGAGTATACCGCCGCGCGCACCCCGGGCGGCTTTCTGTCCCGGCTGCTCCGCTGATGGCACCGGCCCTTGCGCCCGCGCTCCTTGGGCAGGAGGCGGCTGTCTGCGCCCTGCTGGGTCTTGTGCTGGGCAGCGTGCGCGCAGTGTTTCCGGTCAGGGGACGGGCGGCGTTCCTGCCGGATATGGCCCTTGTGGGGGCTGTCCTGCTGGGGCTGCAGAGCTATGCCGCCGCCCTGAGCGCCGGGGGCGTGCTGCGATGGTATATGCCGGGCAGCGCCTTTCTCTGCGCCTTTGGGGCCGAACGGCTTCTGCGGCCTGCCCTGCGGGCTCTGGAACAGGGGCTGTTCTGGCTGGCAGCGGGGCCGCTCCGGCTGGCCCGGCGGGCATTGCAGCCGCTGGCAGCAGCCCGCAAAAACCGGGTGGAGCAGGCCAGAGCGCGCCGCGCGCAAAAAAGAAGCGCAAAAAAACCGAAAAAGAACTTGCCAAGCACACGGCGGTTGTTGTATAATTCTAACGTATCAAAGTAAGAGTACAGGCGTTTCGGGCCTGCTGAGCACAGGAGGCGCTGAAAAATGGCAAATACCACCCGGAAAAAGCGCAGACGCAGCCCGTTTGTGCGGACGATCCTTCGTCTTTTCTTCATTCTGCTGCTGTTGAGTATGCTGGTGGCCTACATCTCCAATCAGGTGTCCATCAGCTCCCGGCGTGCGGAATTGCAGACGCTGAACGAGCAGATCGAACAGCAAAAGACCCAGAACGAGGAGATGAAGCGCATCCTCAGCGGCGATGCCGACGATGTGACCGAGTGGGTCGCCCGGGATTCTTACAACTACGCAGCCCCCAACGAGCGCATCTTTGTGGATGTGACCGGCAACTGAGGGCACACCCCGCCGGGCAGCTCTGCGGACAGACCCGGTGCCCCCACAAAAAGAGAGCAAGGAGTATTGAGTTTTGGCAATTGAGGTAGGGAACGTACTGGAAGGCCGTGTGACCGGCGTAAAGCCCTTTGGCGCATTTGTTGCGCTGCCTGAGGGCAAATCGGGCATGGTCCACATTTCCGAGGTGTCCAATGAATATGTGCAGGATATCAACACGGTGCTGCACGACGGCGATGCTGTGAAGGTGCAGGTCATCAACATTGCACCGGACGGCAAGATCGCGCTGTCCATCAAGCGGCTGCTGCCGCCGGCACCCCGTCAGCCGCGCAGTGACCGTGGGCCCCGGCCCGGCGGCCCGCGCCAGAACGGCCCCCGCGAGGGCGGCCATTTCGGCAATTCCCGCGGCGGCGGACGGCCCCCTCGTGAGGGTGGGCGCGGCCCTGCCCGGGATGCAGCACCCCGTGTGTGGCAGCCCAAGGCCCCGGCCAAGAGCGATAACCTGAGCTTTGAGGATATGATGAGCCGCTTCAAGAGCCAGAGCGAGGAAAAGATGGCCGACCTCGACCACGAGACCAACAACCGCCGCGGCGGCGGTTATGCACCGCGCTCCCGCCGCGGCCGCTGATTCACAGAATGAACCGGGCCTGCCCCAGCGGGGCGGGCCTGTTTTTTGGTGGTGCGGCAACGCCCACGGACAAGAAAGGAACCAGAATGCCTGCAAAATTTGAACTGATCGCACCCTGCTTCTTTGGCTGCGAGGCAACTGCGAAATTTGAGCTGACCCGCATCGGGGCTGAGAACATCCGGGTAGGGGATGGCCGCCTGACCTTTGCGGGCGGGCCGGAGATGATCGCTGCCGCCAACCTGAACCTGCGCACGGTGGAGCGCGTGATGCTGCTCCTCAACACCTACCCCGCTTCCACCTTCGATGAGCTGTTTGACGGCGTGTACAGCATCCCCTGGGAAGAGCTGCTGCCCGCCGATGCCGCCTTCCCTGTGACCGGCTCTTCCCTGAACAGCCAGCTCACCAGCGTGCCTGCCTGCCAGAGCATCATCAAAAAGGCTGTGGTCAAGCGCCTGATGAACAAGCATCATACCTCTGTTCTGCCCGAGACCGGCGCGGAGTACAAGATCCGCTTCATGCTGCGCAAGAATGTCTGCGAGATCATGCTGGATACCACCGGCGAGGGCCTGCACAAGCGCGGCTACCGCCGCAACGCCATGGAGGCCCCCATCCGTGAGACGCTGGCCGCGACCATTGCCGACCTGGGCCGTGTCCGCCGCGACAGTCTGGTGGAAGATCCCTTCTGCGGCAGCGGCACCCTGCTGATCGAAGCCGCCCAGAAGGCCATGAATATTGCCCCCGGCCTCAAGCGCCGTTTTGCCGCCGAGCGTTACAGCTTTGTGCCCGCTTCCCTCTGGGCCGAGCAGCGCCAGAAAGCGCTGGCAGAGTCCAAGCTGGATGTGGGCTTTGAGGCCTTTGGCTATGATATCGACCCCGCCGCCGTGGCACTGGCCAATGCCAACGCAAAGCTGGCCGGTGTGGAAAAGCGCTGCCATTTTGAGGTGGCCGATGTCGCTGACTTTGCGGCAAAGCCCGAAGCCATCGTTCTGACCAATCCCCCGTACGGCGAGCGGATGAACACCATCGAGGGTGCCGCCAAGCTGGCTCGCACCCTGGGCCAGCAGATGGCCGAGCACCCCTGCGCGGGCCTGTACGCCATCACTGCCGATATGGAGTTTGAGAGCCACTACGGCAAGCGCGCCAACAAGCGCCGCAAGATGTACAACGGTATGATCCCTTGCCAGCTGTATATGTACTACGAGGCCCCCAAGTTTGAGCACAAGGCAAAGCCGATGCCCAAGCAGGGCTTTGACGGGAAGCGTACCGCCGAGTTTAAGAAAAAGTAAACAGGAGAACAAAAAGACATGGACGGTCCGATGCGGCCTTATCTTCCGGAGCTTACCATCCGGGATTATAATATCTACCAGTGGTATCTGCGGGGCGTGCAGTATCAGCTGAACACGACCTACGGGCTCTACTCGTGCAGTCTGCTGCAGCACAACGGGGTTCTGTTCGCACTGCTGTCAGACAGCCTGGCCGGGCGGGAGGCGACCTGCAAAAAGGTGCGCCTGCCCTGGACGCTCTGCTGGAGGCCGATGATGTGCCAGACCCAGGGCATCCGGCTGGCCGCGCAGGTGGAGGTGCTGCTGGGCTGGCATAAGCTGCAGGACCGCCGCTGTGACGAGCTGCCCTTCAAACAGCGGGTGAAGCGCACCATCGACCGCATCCTGCTCCGCCGCGCCTATGAGAAGGCCGTGCAGGAGAACCCCGCGCTGGAGCGATTGTTTGAACAGGAGCAGGAGCAGGCGATCGTTCAGATGAACCTGAACGCCAAGAACTACACCGAGGTTGCCGAGCCCATGAGCAACATCTACGGCGCGCTCTACTCCACGCTTGCTACCGATGAGAACAGCCAGCGCAAGAGTATGCGCTATATCGGCAGCTGCATCGGGCGGGTGTTCTACCTGCTGGATAAGGCGGGCCGTGTGGCCGGTGACAAGCGGGCCGGGCGGTACAATGTGTATCTGGTCAACGGCATCAAGGACCCCGATGCTGCCCTGGAAAATGCTCGGCGGCAGTCGCTGGCCGTGGCGAACGATCTGGTGCGCGCCTACGGGATGCTGGATGTCAAGCTGAACAAGAGCCTGATCGACAATATTATGATCCTGGGGCTGCGCCATGCGGTGGAGCCGCTGGACCCGGAGAACCAGCCCGTGCGCTGGGAGCTGCCGTGAAGGCCCGCAAGAGCTGGGCGATGGCCTACTGCGGCATGGCGGCTGCCCTGAGCGTGGCCCTGATGCTGCTGGGGGCTGTGGTGCCGGTGCTGATGTTCATTGCCCCGGCAGTGGCCAGCCTGCTTATCGCCACGGTCTGCGTGGAGTGCGGCAGGACCATGGCCCTGACAGCCTACGGCGCGGTGAGCCTGCTCAGCCTGCTCTTTGTGCCGGATAAGGAGGTGGCATTGGTCTTTGTGTTCCTGCTGGGATATTATCCGCTGGTCAAGCCCCGGCTGGAGCGCATCCGTCTGCCGCTGGTGCGGGTGCTGTGCAAGCTGCTGCTCTGCAACGGTGCCGTGCTGGCCATGTACGGGCTGGTGCTGCTGCTGGTGCCTGCGGGCAGCATTTCGCAGGAGCTGAAGACCACCGCGCTGGCGGTCTCGCTGGCCACCCTTGCCATGGGCAACGTGGCTTTTCTGCTGTATGACCGGGCGCTCCACAACCTGCTGCAGGTGTATCAGCTGGTGTGGCGGCCGAAGCTGCATAAGATGCTGGGAAAGTAAACCTCTCCGTCATTGCTTCGCAATGCCACCTCCCCTAGTAGGGGAGGCAAGAAAACAGCAGCATGAACTTGGCTCCCCTAGTAGGGGAGCTGTCGCCGAAGGCGACTGAGAGGTTAAACATTTGAGAGGAGTGATGTCTGCTATCAGCTGACACAAAGCGCCGGGCCACACGGGTGACAGCCGTGAGGGTGACGAGGAGAGGAATCATCGAAAATTTCGGCGGATGTTTCTCCGGCTGACCATGGGCTATACCAGCCGCAGAGAGGGGCAAAAATCGGCAGTGATACCGTAACAGATCCCCTCAAAGAAAGCCATACAAGAACATAAACTGTTACAGGAGGCTGACAGCTGTGCTGTGCGCGTTTTTTGCGCCGGGCTGTCGGCATGGAGGTGTTTTGTATGTGTGGCATTGTTGGTTATGTTGGAAAACGGAATGCACAGGATGTTTTGCTGGATGGTCTGGAAAAGCTGGAGTACCGCGGCTATGATTCCGCCGGTGTGGCCCTGGCTTTGGAGGGCGGCATCCGGGTGGTCAAGAGCAAGGGCCGTCTGGCAGAGCTGCGCAAGCGGCTGGCGGTGGAGGCTCTGGCCCGGAGCGGCTGCGGCATCGGCCACACCCGGTGGGCGACCCACGGGGAGCCCAGCGATGTGAACAGCCATCCGCATTCCACGCCCCGGGTGAGCATCGTCCACAACGGCATCATCGAGAACTATGGTGTGCTGAAGGAGCGGCTCATGGCCAAGGGCTATACCTTTGAGAGCGAGACCGACACCGAGGTCCTGGTCAAGCTCATCGACAGCTGCTATGAGGGAGAGCCCCTCAAAGCCCTGCGCGCCGCTCTGGCCATGGTACGGGGCAGCTATGCGCTGGCTGTCCTGTTCCGGGATTTCCCGGATACCCTGTTCGCGGTCAAGCGGGAGAGCCCGCTCATCGTGGGCTGGGGCGAAGAGGAAAACTTTATTGCGTCGGATATCCCGGCGCTGCTGAAATATACTCGCCGGTACAGCGTGCTGGAAGAGGGGGACATGGCGGTGGTGAACGCCGACGGCATCCGCTTCTACAATGAGTTTGCGGAGCCGGTGGAGCGGGAGGTTCTGACCGCCAACTGGGATCAGGAAGCCGCTGAAAAGGGCGGCTACCCGCACTTCATGCTGAAGGAGATCAACGAACAGCCTGCGGCCATCACGGCCACGGTGAGCCCCCGTGTGGAGAACGGTCTGCCCGACCTGCGCGTTCCTGAGCTGACGGATGAGCGGCTGCGCCGCATTGGCACGGTGCATCTGGTGGGCTGCGGCACGGCCATGCATGCGGGCATGGTGGGCAAGGCTGCCATCGAGGCGCTGGCCCGGGTGCCTGCACAGGTGGAGATCGCCAGCGAGTTCCGCTACCGGAACCCCATCCTGCGGCCGGAGGATCTGGTCATCATCATCAGCCAGTCGGGCGAGACCAGCGATACGCTGGCAGCCCTCAAGCTGGCCAAGAGCCGGGGCGTGCCGGTGCTGGCCATTGTGAACGTGGTGGGCAGCAGCATTGCCCGCGCGGCGGATTATGTCATGTACACCTATGCCGGCCCTGAGATCGCCGTGGCCTCCACCAAGGCCTACATGGTGCAGATGTGCGTGCTCTACCTGTTCGCCCTGCGGCTGGCTTACGCCCGGGGAATGCAGACCGATGCCGAGATCCGCCGCCTGACAGCAGAGCTGCTCCGGGCCGGGGAGGTCATCAAGCCCCGCCTGGCCGATTGTGAGCAGATCAAGTATCTGGCCAGCCGTTTCGTCAATACCCAGAGCTGCTTCTTCATCGGCCGCGGGTTCGACTATTCGCTCTCGCTGGAGGGCAGCCTGAAGCTGAAGGAGATCAGCTATGTCCACTCGGATGCCTACGCGGCGGGTGAACTCAAGCATGGCACCATCAGTCTGGTAACAGACGGCGTGCCGGTGATCGCCCTTGCCACCCAGAAGCAGGTCTACGAAAAGACCATCTCCAACGCCAAGGAGACCAAGAGCCGCGGCGCAAAAGTCCTGCTCTTCACCACCCAGGATGCCGTGGTGCCCGATGGCGTGGCCGACTATGTGGTGCGTCTGGATGACTACGATGACCTGCTGATGCCCCTGCAGCTCATCGTTCCGCTGCAGCTGTTTGCCTACTATATGGCTGTTCTGCGCGGCTGTGATGTGGATAAGCCCCGCAATCTGGCCAAGAGCGTAACTGTGGAATAACCGTAGAATCAGAAATCAAGCCTTGCCAAACCCGCCCGCTGGTGGTATACTATCTAGGTAACCGATGCTGGTGTGGCGCAATGGCAGCGCAATTGATTTGTAATCAATGGGTTGCAGGTTCAACTCCTGTCACCAGCTCCAAAAAGACCTCAAAACGGAAAACGTTTTGGGGTCTTTTGCTGTTATAGAAAGTGCTTTTATTGCGGTAAAACGCAGGAAAATAGAGAACGACAGAAAAAGAGAAAATCCGTGGAAAAAGTAGTTGACAAATGCCACTTCAGATGATAAAATATACAGGCAGTCAGCGATGACTGAAAATAAGATATGGGCGTGTTCCCGAGTGGCCAATGGGGACAGACTGTAAATCTGCTGCTTTTCAGCTTCGGTGGTTCGAATCCACCCGCGCCCATAAAAAGACCGCCAGCGTAGAGATACGCTGGCGGTTTTCTGTTTGCAGAAGGATTGAGTTTTCATGCGGGTGGATTCGAACAGCATCGACCCGCCGAATAGTCCGGCGGGGAAAAAAGCCCCTGCGGGGCTTTTTTAGATGCGCGGCTTGCGTAATCCACCCGCGCCCATAAAAAGACCGCCAGCGTAGAGATACGCTGGCGGTTTTCTGTTTGCAGAAGGATTGAGTTTTCATGCGGGTGGATTCGAACAGCTGCGGCGCTGTCGCAGAAGACAGCGCAAAAACAGCCCAGTGGGCTGTTTTTAGCAGCGCGGCTTGCGTAATCCACCCGTGCCCATAAAAAAACCGTCAGCGTAGAGATACGCCGGCGGGCCTTGGCATGGAGCTGGCGGCGCGGCGCGGAAAACACTGCAAGCGTTAAATCAGATAACGGTTTTGTTTGAGATCGGGGGTGTCACTGGCCCGCCTGTATGGCGAGCGGTGCACCCCTGATCTTTTTGCTGGAATAAAAAAGAAAAGCACCGTACTTCCTACGAAGTACAGTGCTTTTTTGGTGGAGAATAGCGGGATCGAACCGCTGACCTCTTGCATGCCATGCAAGCGCTCTCCCAGCTGAGCTAATCCCCCACATATTTGGTTGGTGTCCTGCGACGTGAGTTATTATACCAGCCGGGCGGGCGGTTGTCAACACCCAATTTGAAAAAGTTTGCAACAACAAAAAAGCCCTGCCGGGCACGGAGCCGGGCAGGGCGCGGAACAAAGTGAGGATGGGTCAACCCTTTGCGTGCTGGCGGTCAAAGATCTGCGGAGCCACGCGGCAGAGCAGAACGGCGGCCACCATGGTCAGCAGGGTCTCGGGCAGCATGTAGCTGCCGTTGTACACCAGGCTGTAAGTCCAGGCGGACAGGCCTTCGTTCAGGTTGCCCCAGACCAGCACACCGGACAGGAAACTGCACATAAAGCGCAGGAAGCCTGCCATAAAGGTGCCCACGGCCACGCCGACCATCCGGTTCTTGAAAGGACGGGCAAAGAACTCGGCAGTGCCCAGCGCCATAAAGGCCACCAGGTAGTCCAGCAGGACTTCACCCAGGAAATACAGGAAGGTCGGGGTCGGGGGTGCCCAGAAGCCCAGCAGCATCTGCAGGCAGCCGTTGACAAAGCCGGTGAACAGGCCCCACTTCACGCCGTGGCGGAAGGAGACCAGCACAAAGGGCAGCATGCTCAGCAGGGTAACGCTGCCGCCGTTGGGCAGGGTGAAGAACTTGATGTTGCTCAGCACGGTGCCAATGGCGATCATCAGGGCGCACTCCACAAGAATGCGGGTCTTGGAATAGGTTTTTGACATAGGAGATTCCTCTTCTCAGATAATAGTACACAAAAACAAATGCACCCGCACAAAAAGGCAGGCGCATGGGCTTCGTTTGTGAAGAGGGTGGACCTTTCCGCAAACTACCTACGCCGGCATTACCCGGATCAGGTTCGAGGGTACTCCGCTCAGGTGCGGATCTCAGCTTTTCAGCGCCCCTGTTTTTATGTCCAGCTCCCAGTATAGCGGCCAACGCCCAAATGTCAAGCCCAGGCGGGCATATTGGCGGCCGCTGGCTCATATTTTTTAGGGAGACCGCAAACAGGGGAGGCGTGACCGGATGAACGTGGAGCCGGAGCAGCGGGCGGCGCTGCTGGGAGAGTACATTGCAGAGCACAGTGCCACGGTGCGGGCAGCCGCCCGGGCGTTCGGGTGCAGCAAATCAACGGTGCACAAGGATGTATCCACCCGCCTGCGGGCCGTGGATGCGGCCCTGTTTGCCCGGGTGCAGGCCGTGCTGGCCCGCAACAAGGCTGAGCGCCATCTGCGGGGCGGGGCGGCGACCAGGCGCAAATACAAAAAGTAGGAGAGCGGTGCAGGGAGGCCTGTGCCGCTCTCCTGTTTATTTGTGCCGGAACTGCTCCAGCGCGGCCTTTTCCAGCCGGGAGACCTGCGCCTGGCTGATGCCGATCTCCCGCGCCACCTCCATCTGGGTCTCGCCCTTGAGGTAGCGCAGCTCCATGATCCGCTTTTCGCGCGGGGTCAGCCCGGCCACGGTCTGCCGGAACTCCAACCCGCTGATCCAGCTGTCCTCGCTGTCCGGGTCGCGCACCTGATCGATGACATACATGGCATCGCCGCCATCGGTGTAAAGGGGCTCTTCCAGGCTGATGGGCTCCACCACCGATTCCAGCGCCGCGTTCACCTCCCGGCGGGAGAGCCCTGCCTGCCGGGCTACCTCGTCCACGGTGGGCTCCCGGCCCAGCTGCTTTTCCAGTGCCTCCCGGGCCTGCATGGCCTTGTAGGCGGCATCGCGCAGGCTGCGGCTGACCCGCAGGGTGTTGTTGTCCCGCAGGAAGCGCCGGATCTCCCCGATGATCATGGGCACGCCGTAGGTGGAAAACCGCACCGGCTGGGCCGGGTCAAAGTTGTCGATGGCCTTGATGAGTCCGATGCACCCCACCTGAAACAAGTCGTCCAGATTCTCCCCCCGCTGCGCGAACCGCTGCACCACGCTCAGGACAAGCCGCAGGTTGCCCTCGATCATGGCCTGCCGGGCGGCGGCATCGCCTGCCCGCGCCCGGGTGAGCAGCTGCCGCTTTTCCGCTTCGGAAAGCACCGGCAGCTGGGCCGTGTCCACCCCGCATAATTCCACTTTGTTGTACATCCCCCGAACCTCCGGTTACGTTGATACCGGAAGTATGGTCACGGAACGTACGGGGAATACGAGGAACTTTTTGGAGACTAGCCCCCCAGCCGCCTTGCGGCGACAGCCCCCCTAATAGTGGGGCCCTTGGCAGTACCCATAAAGTTACCCGTTATGCCAAAGCCGCCCCTATTAGGGGCGGTGGCATCCCGCAGGGATGTCGGTGGGGTTACTCCCGCTCCAGCACCTCTTTCAGCTGACGGATGATCCGCTTTTCCAGCCGGGAGATGTAGCTCTGGCTGATGCCAAGGGCATCGGCGGCTTCCTTCTGGGTGTGCTCCACGCCGTCCACAAGGCCGAAGCGCAGCTCCATGATCTGCCGCTCTCGGGGAGCCAGCTGCTCCACGGAGCGCCGGAGGGTGGCACGCTCGGCGGCCTGCTCCAATTGCAGGCCCACAAGGTTCTCGTCGCTGCCCAGCACGTCCGAGAGCAGCAGCTCGTTGCCGTCGCCGTCGGTGTTCAGGGGCTCGTCGATGCTGGCCTCCTGCCGCCGGTTGGAGCTTTTGCGCAGGTACATCAGGATCTCGTTGCCGATGCACCGGCTGGCGTAGGTGGCCAGTTTGATGTTCCGCGCGGGCGTAAAGGTGTTTACCGCCTTGATCAGCCCGATGGTGCCAATGGAGATCATGTCCTCCTGCGGCACGCCGCTGTTCTCGTACTTTTTGGCAAGGTAGACCACCAGCCGCAGATTGTGGGTGATGAGGTCATCGCGCGCGGCGGCATCCCCCGCCATCATCCGGGCAAGCAGGGCCTTTTCCTGCTCCGGTGTCAGCGGCGGCGGCAGGCTGGGCCCGCCGTTGATGTAGTGGGCGGCGGAAGGGGCCAGCAGAAAGCAATAAAGACGGCAAAGAAGTGAAAGCAGATGATGCAAGGGCGGTTCCTCCTTTGTGAAGCCCTCGGTCACGCTTGGCGGTGACGGAGGGGGTGAATCATTTCCCACGCTTCCACCCCCACCAGCACTTCCCACCCATCAGGCGGCGGGGGGAGGTCGGCGAAGGCGGCATAGAGGTGCTCGGCCATGCCTTGCCCGGAGGGAGAGCCGGTGCAGCACAGGCTGGCCGGGACGGCCGGCAGGATACAGTGCCCGGCCACGGTGGTGCAGGGAACAAGGCGCACTCCCAGCGCCGGGACGGGCAGGGGAGCGGCCCCGGCAAAGTGCTGCTCCAGATAAGTACCCAGGGCGGGCGGCAGGCGGCCCTGCACGGCACCGAACCGCACCAGCACCACCGTCCGGCCCGAAAGCGGCTCCTGCACCGAAAAGCCGGTGTCGCAGAAGGCCCGGACATCCAGCGCTGTGTCTGCCACGGTGAGCCGGGCGGGGAATACCTGCCCGCCGCCCCGGCCCAGAAAGCGGAGCACCCCCTGCACAGCCAGCACCATCCCGCCGGCGCCCGCCAGCAGTGCCCCCGGCGAGAGGGGCAGGTAGATGCAGCCGTTGTTGGTCTGGGCCCCGGGCAGGAGCAGCGCCCCCGCCAGCAGCAGATTTCCCGCGCAGAACCACCCCACAAGCCGGGCGAAGCATCTGCTCCCCGGCCAGCCGTAGGCAGCGGCCACCGTGAGGGCGGCGGTTGACATTTTATATAAGAGCGCGGCAGCGTCCGGCGCTTCCGGGGCCAGCAGGGCCAACGAGGATGCCGCCCCCGCCGCCCCGCCCAACAGCAGCCGCCCGGCCCGGCACTCCACCCCGGCCAGCAGCCCCGCCGCCAGCAGGAACAGCAGCGTGAGCGCAAAATTCGTCAACAGCAGGACATCGAGGTAGATCACAGTCTTGATGGGCGGCACCTTCTTTCTGGTAGATATCAGTGTAGCAGAAGGTGGGGGAGAAAGAGGGCGAAGGAGAGGCTTTGAACCTCTCAGTCGCGGGCTTTGCCGCGACAGCTCCCCTAGTAGGGGAGCCCTTGGCATACCGTCGCGTTTTCGGGGTCTGGCGCTTCGCTCCTGGTTGCCCCTGCTGGCGCAAAGTCTTTCCCTTGCGGCAGATGATGGTTTTGGAGCCGAAGGCGAATCAATCGAAAAACGAATCTCCTGCCAAAGCCTCCCCTACTAGGGGAGGTGGCATCGAGCGTTAGCGATGATGACGGAGAGGTTTAGCTTACCCTTTCGCTGCTGCTGCCCTTGCAGATGTGTAGGCTCCCCCCTCGGGGGAGCTGGCAAAGCCGCAAGGCTTTGACTGAGAGGGTTCTGCCCCTTTGAAAAACTTTTTTCACAAATTCCCAAAAAAGGCTTGCAAAAGGGAGCGAGAAGAGTTATAATACATCTCGCAGTCAATTGTGCGCTGCGCAATTGCGTTTTGAAAGATGTGCCTCTTTAGCTCAGTCGGTTAGAGCACCTGACTGTTAATCAGGGTGTCGCCTGTTCGAGTCAGGCAAGAGGCGCCATTAGGCGGCGAGGGCAACTTCGCCGCTTGTTTTTTAACCGGATGTTGTAACCAATCTGAGACTTTTTTCACAAAATCTTCAAAATTAATGATTTCTTAAAAAATGTCCTCTTGAAGATGCTGTCAGATTGTGGTATACTACACCCAAACCTTGGAACAGTTTTTAAACGTTCTGTGGTGATTGACTCAGATCAAAGGGTAGGCGCTCCCTTCTTTTGATAGCAGCGGACTTCTGCTTTGCCCTGGTTCTCCGCAGGGCAGGGCAAAGCAGAAGGCTATGCGCTGTTAAACCGGAGTGCAAAAAAGAAAACCTTTTTCATTTGTCAGACCTACGGCCATAACGGCAGCAAACTGGGGCTTGTGCAAACAGACCGGGTGTGCTAGAATAAAAGCCGTAGTTTTGAAATAGACACAGTACATTGAAAAAGAGATCGTTTGCTTTTGGTTGTCGGTCTCTTGTAAAGGAAACATCGTATGCGTTATACCTATGTGCGGCAGCACGATTCTACGGACTGCGCGGCCGCTTCGCTCGCAATGGTGTGCCTCCATTACAAAAAGGAAATCACCATCACCCGCCTGCGGGATATGATGGGAACCGACATGAAAGGCACGAACCTCGTTGGCCTGCAGAAAGCAGCCAATGAGCTGGGCTTCAGCACGGCGGCTGTCCGTGTTGACCGCGAAAACTTTTTAAGCGATTTCACACTGCCCGCAATTGCGCAGGTCATTACCGACCAGGGCATGACCCACTTTGTGGTCATCTTCAAAAAGACGACCATCAAGGAGGACGATGCCCGCCGCAAGCATGTGGCGCAGGAAGAAGAACGCAAGGCTGATGCAAGCAAAAAGTACAAATGCAAGGATTACGTCGTCATCGGCGACCCTGCAAATGAACTGAAAAAGATCAGCCTGGATGAGTTCTATAAAAACTTCACCGGCGTGCTGCTGCTGCTGAACCCCACAGCGGAGTTCAAGGGCGGCACAGGCAAGCATAAGGTGGAGGGCAAAGAGGAAGCCAAGGCAGCCCGCAACAACATGTTGAAGCGGTATATGGATCTGCTGCTTCCTCAGAAAAAGCTGTTTGCTTACGCTATTCTCAGTTCAGTGATCCTGACACTGATCGGCATCGTGTCCACCGTTTTCAACAAGGCGATCATGGACGAGGTGCTGCCTTATGGGCTGAAAAATCTGCTCATATCGCTCATTGTCGTGTTCAGTGTGGTCAACCTGACCAGCACGCTGCTCTCGACCGTGAGACAGTGGATCCTGATCTTCCTTTCCATTAAAATCGATATCCCGTTGATGCTGGGCTACTTCGAGCATGTGTACAAACTGCCGATGAAGTTCTTTGCATCCCGTAAGACCGGCGAGATCACCACCCGCTATTCCGATGCAAGCACCATCAAATCGGTGCTGACCAGCATTGCAATGAGCGTGGTCATGGACATTGTGATGGCCGTGGGTACAGGCTTTGTCCTGTTCCGGATGAATTCCTCGCTGTTCTCCATTACCCTGTTTACCACCGTTCTGAGCCTGTTGCTCGTCATCATCTTCAAGCAGCCCTACAAGCGGATCAATGAAGAGACGATGGTGCAGTCGGCGGTTCTGAACAGCCAGATGATCGAGAGCCTGCGCGGCATCGAGACCATCAAGTGCAACGCCTGCGAAGAGCGCGAGCTGGAAGCCCTTGAGCGTGAATACATCAAGAGCCTGAAAATCAGCCTGCGTTCCAGCAAGATCAGCACCAGCCAGAGCCTGATCTCCAGCGTGATCATGACCGTGTTGAACATGGTCACCACCTATGTGGGCATCACGCAGGTGCTGAATGGCCAGCTGACGCTGGGCGGCTACATGGCGTTCAGCACCCTTTCGGGCTACTTTACTTCTCCGGTGAGCGAGCTCATCAGTATGCAGATGTCCATTCAGGAGGCTTCCATTTCCATGAAGCGCCTGACGGAGATCATGGATTACGAATCCGAGCAGGACGATGACCACGAGTACACCGAGATGGAGAGCATGGAGGGCGACATTGAGTTCAAGGATGTCACCTTCCGGTATGGCAACCGCACCCCGGCACTGGACCACATCTCCTTCACCATCCCGCAGGGCAAGAAGGTGGCGCTGGTTGGTTCCTCGGGTTCCGGCAAGTCCACCATTACCAAGCTCCTGCTCAAGTATTACGAGCCGGAGAGCGGTACCATCAGCGTGAATGGCGTTGATCTGGACGAGTACAGCAATGCATCCGTCCGCCGCTGCATTTCTTATGTCCCGCAGAACGTTGAGCTGTTCAGCAAGACGATCTTCGAGAATATCCGCATCTCCCGCCCCGAGGCGACCCTCGATCAGGTGCGGGAGGCGGCCAAGAAGGCCGACGCACACGAGTTCATCCGCAGGCTGCCGCTGCAGTACAACACCTATCTGGAGGAAGCCGGCAACGGTCTGTCCGGTGGTGAGAAGCAGCGCATTGCACTGGCCCGTGCGTTCCTGAAGGATTCGAGCCTTTACATCTTTGATGAATCGACCTCCAGCCTGGACTTTGGTACAGAGAATACCATCTTTGATATGATCTATAACCAGCTGGCTGATCGTTCGATGCTGATCGTGGCACACCGCCTTTCCACCATCCGTGACTGTGACCTGATCCTGGTCATGGATCACGGCCAGATCGTGGAGCGCGGCACCCATGACGAGCTGCTGGCAAAGCAGGGCAAGTATTACGAGCTCTGGAACCTGCAGCAGGGTATCTTCCGCCGCAAGAAGGAAGAGCCTGCACCCGTTGCCTCCGCGGCAGTCGTTGAAGAAGACGACGATGGCGAGGCAATGACCTATTAAGTTGCAGCCGAGTGCGCACTCGGTTACATAAATGATCTTTGGATGGATGCGCAGCCGGAAAAAGATCGCTAAAATAAGTTTTTTCATTCATTTGAAGGGAGTAATTCATTATGATGATGCCTGCAAACTACTCTGTTATCGCAGAGAACGAGATGACCTACGTCAACGGTGGTAACGCTTTCATCGACGCTATCGGTGCTGTTACCGCTCCTATCTGGACCCTGGACAGCGTTAAGACCTTCAACACCAACATCGTGACCCTGGTTGGCAACACCTTCCTGCAGTCCACCATTGACCGCACCATCGGTGTCCTGTTCAGCGGCCAGACCACTTGGAAGGAAGTCGGCAACATCGGCAAGAACCTGTTCGGCACCAATGTTAAGGGCAACAAGATCGAGAAGAACAACTTTGGTGACTATGCCATGAACGCTCTGGGCATTGCTGCTGCTGTCTACAACCTGGGCGTGGCTCCCACCAAGAACTACGTCAAGGAGAACGCCGTAACTTTCACCAAGTAAGTTAAGGCTACTGTCTAATCAGATCTAATCTGAAATTATGAAGCGTTGAGGAAACTGCACCGCCCTACTTGTTAGCGCGGGGCAGACAACAATGCCTCGTTATGGTGTGCCAGGAGGCGTGTGCCTCCTGGCACACCTTATTTTTATGTTGCTTATCGCGTTGCGGTAGGCAATTGTAAGGAAATGAATAAAGATGGAGCTGGCCTTTATGCCAAGGGCTCCCCTACTAGGGGAGCTGTCGAGCGAAGCGAGACTGAGAGGTTGTACAGAGCATCAGCTGCCCGGAAGCGATGCTGTGAAGTCTGCGGCCTGAGGTGAGCAACTCCTTCGTCCAACCTCTCCGTCAAAACCTGACGGTTTTGCCACCTCCCCTAGTAGGGGAGGCCTTGGCAGAACGGTACAGTTTGAATTCACCCCTTTACACGGAGGTGCCGCAATGCCTGTGACAAACCTGCCTTATGATGCAAGATTGAATGACAGAGCGGTTGATCTACGCCGGGAAATGACACCGCAGGAAAAGAAACTGTGGTATGCTTATCTGAGAAAGTACCCTGTAAAAATTTACAAGCAAAGGGTCATTGAACACTTTATTGTAGATTTTTATTGCCCTTTGGCAAGATTGGTTATTGAACTTGACGGCTCACAGCATTATACTGAACAGGGGAAGGAGTACGATGAACAGCGTACCGCGATCCTGGAACAGTATGGTGTGCAGGTGCTTCGGTTTACCAATCTTGATGTAGACCGGCATTTAGATGCAGTGTGCGCACAGATCGATTCTACAATACAACATAGAATTGCGGATATCCGGTACTGACCATGGATATGGGTGTTTACCTTTTTGCCAAGGGCTCCCCTACTAGGGGAGCTGTCGAGCGAAGCGAGACTGAGAGGTTGTACAGAGTAACAACTGCCCGGAAGCGATGCCGTAAAATCTGCGGCCTGAGGTAAGCATTTCCCCATTCCTTCCCTTACAATTGCTTATTGCAAACAAAAAAGAAACAGGTGGACATTATTATGAGAGAGATCCAAGTTGCAGAAAACAAGACCCTGAAACTGACCAACGTTCTGGCACGCAAGATCGATGCCAGCGAGCTGGGCAACCTGGGCGTGATCCTGACCCAGATGCAGAACTTTATCAAGAGCCACAGCGCCATGCCGGTTGGCCCTGTGATCCAGTGCGTCAAGTTTACCTCCGGCCCCAACCCGGAGCCGCAGATCTATTTTATGATGCAGGTCAACCAGCTCATCCCCCGCTTGGAGCCGGGCTACGAGCAGGACGCTGTGCTGCGGGTGAAGGGCTGCCTGTACGCCCACTTCACCGGCCCCATGGACCACAGCAGCCTTGCCAGCCAGAAGCTGAACATCTATGCCTACGAGCACGAGATCGAGCTGACCGGCACCGCCTACAGCATCTACGTCAATCAGGACAGCGAAAACGGTGTCATGGACGTTTTTATGGAGACGAAGTAATATGACCACTCGCATTCAGAATCTTTCCGACCTGCAGGACCGCCGCATTATGATGGAGAAGAAGCTGCCGGCCTTTGGCTACGCGCTCATTCTTCTGGTGGCTTTCCTCATGGTGTTTCTGGTGATTTGGAGCACCCAGAACAAGCGCACCTACGTCAGCCAGTCCACTGGCTCAGTGCAGGCGGCCAACAAGACCTATATCATGTCCAGTTACTCCGGCTCCATCACCGAGCTGAACATCTCGGAGGGCAGCTATGTCACCGAGGGCGACCTCATCGCCCACATCAAGAGCACTGATCTGGACATCCAGCAGGACAGCTACCAGAAGCAGCTGGACATCTACAAAAAGCAAAAGAGCCAGTACGAGAAACTGCTCAAGTCCATTCAGGACGACAAGAACTACTTCAGCGAGACCGACATCGACGATCAGCCCTATTACTACCAGTACGAGAGCTACAAGAGCCAGGTCAGCCAGAAGGCGTTTGATGCTTCGCCCTATCAGGCCGCCGGTTACACCGATGAGCAGATCAAGACCATGATGGAGCAGAACCAGAGCGAGGTGGAGAGCCTGTACTACTCCACCCTGCAGTCCATTTCTGCCAACCTGACCAGCGTGCAGGCCAACATTGACAACATCGAGGCCCAGCTGGATGCCCTGAACACCGGCGCGAACGATTACTATATCTACGCTCCCACCTCCGGTGTCATCCACATGGACACCCCCTACAAGGTGGGCATGGTGCTCAGCGCAGGCTCCGCTCTGGCCACCGTGGCCAGCGAGAACAGTGACCTTGAGATCGTGGCGGCTGTCACCGTCAACGACCGGCCGCTGATCAACGTGGGCGACCCCTGCAAGATCGCCATCACCGGCCTGTCGGAGTATTCCTACGGCACCCTGACCGGCACTGTTACCTCCATCGACAGTGACGTGACCACCAACACCAGCGGGTCTTACTACAAGATGACCATCAAGCCGGACAACACCTATGTCGTGAGCACCAGCGGCGACAAGGTGGATCTTTCCAACGGCATGAGCGTCACCGCCCGTGTGGAGTACGATGAACTGACTTACTTTGACTATGTGATGGAGGCCCTGGGCGTGCTGTTCCGCTAAGCGCCCGCCGATTCCACGCCCAAGAGGTACGAAAGAATGAAACTGAACCCGAAACAGCTGGCCGCCAGCGCAGCTTTGCTGGGTGTGCTGGCCTGTGCCGCCGCCCTGCCTGCGTCGGCTGCCGGCCCTGTTACCACGCCGCTGGCCCTCACGCTGCCCAAGGTGAGCTTTCCCTGGGACAAAGTCACCGCCGAGAGCATCGAGACCGGCAGCTACGATGCCGCCCCGCTGGCAGGCACGGCCCAGCAGCTTTCCCCGGTGACCACCCCCGCCAATGCCGCCAGCAAGAACGGCGTGACCTATGTCTCTGATAACCCCAATGTTGTCTCGGTGGACAGTGAGGGCGTGGCGCAGGCTGTGGGCCTGGGTACGGCCAACATCACCGCCACCTGCGGCGGGGTGAGCTGCACCTATACCATCACCCCCCAGCCGGATGCCAGCATGATCGCCACCGAAATGGACATCACCCTTGCATCCAGCACCATTGCCGTGGGCGAGACCACCAGCCTTTCGCTGGCGGTGCTGCCCACCTCGGCGGCCAACTATATCAGCGTCAGCCTGAGCTCTTCCAATGAGAAGGTGGCCACCGTCAACAACTTTGGCAAGGTGACCGGCGTTGCCCCCGGCAAGGCCACCATCACCGCCACGGACGGCAACGTGAGCTGCACGGCCACCGTTACGGTGGTTGCGGCCAACACCGGCACCGTCTCCAGCCAGTCCATCTCCCTGAACACCAACTATGTGGTGCTCAAGCCGGGCTCATCCAAGACCATCACCGGCAAGGTATCGCCGGCCTCGGCCAGCCAGAGCCTGACCTTCAAGAGCCAGGACAAGAGCATCGCCACCGTCAGCGGTTCCGGTGTCATCACCGGCGTTGCCACGGGTGCCACCTCCGTGGTGGTCTCCAACGGCACCGCCTCCACCTCGGTCACGGTCATCGTCAACCGCACCGCATCCACCTCCGGCAGCAGCAGCGATACCAGCGGTGAGGGCACCGAGGACAATGTTACCACCGATGCCACCGTTGCCGCCATCCAGAACGCCGCAGGGGAGGAAGTGTCCCTCTATCAGAGCGACGTGCCTGCCATCACCGGCGAGATCCTGAGTGCCCTGCGCACCACGGGCCGCAGCCTGATCGTGCTGGGCGAGGATTATACCCTGCGGATCGATGGCACCAGCATCAAGAGCACCCAGGGCGGGTTCAGCACCGCCCTGACCTTTGCCCCCGATGAAAACGGCCTGAGCTTCCAGCTGGGCGAAAACGGCGCGCTGCCCTGCGTGGTGCAGATCACCCTGACCGGTGAGAACGCCGCTTACAGCCGCCTGTATCTGCACAACACTGCCAGCGAAAAGTGGCAGTTCCTGAACAGCTACAAGGATGGCACCATCACCGCCGATACGGCTGGCAGCTACCTGCTGACCAACCAGAATCTGCGCTTCACCAATATCAACTGGACCTTCTTCATCGCCGCCGGTGCGCTGACCGTGGTCTGCCTGATCGTGTATATCGCCGTCAAGAAACGGTATTGGTTCTGGTAATTATAACTATGCGTAATAAAACCTCCCGCTCATTCGAGTGGGAGGTTTTGTGTTATAACAAGGGCTGTTTCAACCAACTTATATGCCATAACGGGCTCTCAATTCCTGCAAGGCACTGCGGGCATCCAACGTCTGCCCGGCTTCCACCTGCTGCTCGGCAGCATCCAGCTTGGCGTAAGCGTCCAGAAGCTGCATCTTTTCTTCATAGGCTTCCATGCTCATAATGACCATATCGCCATAGCCATTTTTGGTGATATAGACAGGTTCTTTGGATTCACTGCACATCTGGGAGACAGCAGCAGTATTTTTGAGGTCGCGGATCGGAATAATACGCGGCATGATATCAGCTCCTTTCTGTGGCTTTATTGTACCATAATAATACCACGCCTGCAAGACTGAAATTCGCTTGACAACCTCAATACAATGTGATATGATTTTGATATCAGAAAGAAACTTCCAAACCCTGTAAAGGAGGGACTTTTTATGGAAGAGAAGATCTTACAGACCAAGAAGAACGGCATGACCATGTTGCTGCTGACCCTGCTGGGCTATGTAGCATCCATTGCTCTGTTCATTTGCAGCATCACCCTGCTGGATGCAGACCGGATGCTTCTGGGCGTGCCGCTGCTGATTTTGTCCATTGCGTATTGGATCACAGGTATTTTCCTGTTCTGCGGCCTTAAAGTGCTAAAGCCGCAGGAGGCGCTGGTGCTCACCCTGTTCGGCGATTACATCGGCACCCTGAAGGGACAGGGCTTTTACTGGGTAAACCCCTTCTGTACCGCCGTCAACCCTGCCGCAGGCACCCGGCTGAGCCAGAGCGGTGATGTGAACAGCGGCGAGAATGGAAAGGCAAACGGCCAGAATGCTCAGATGAGCGTCGAGTCCATGAGCAAAAAAATCTCGCTCAAGATGATGACCCTGAACAACTCCCGCCAGAAGATCAACGATTGCCTGGGCAACCCGGTGGAGATCGGCATTGCGGTGATCTGGCGGGTGACCGATACCGCCAAGGCTGTGTTCAATGTGGACAACTACAAGGAATACCTCTCTTTGCAGTGTGACAGCGCCCTGCGCAACGTGGTGCGGGTGTACCCCTATGATGTTGCCCCCAACGTGGACACCACCGGCGACGGCGTAGCCGACGAGGGCAGCCTGCGCGGCTCCTCCGAGGTAGTGGCTGCCCGCATCCGGGACGAGATCCAGAAGAACGTGGCCGAGGCCGGTATCGAGGTGGTGGAAGCCCGTATCACTTATCTGGCCTACGCCCCCGAGATCGCGGCGGTCATGCTGCAGCGTCAGCAGGCAAGCGCCATCATTGATGCCCGCAAGATGATCGTGGACGGTGCCGTGGGTATGGTGGAGATGGCGCTGGATCGCCTGAGTGAGAACAAAGTGGTGGAACTGGACGATGAGCGCAAAGCGGCAATGGTCTCCAACCTGCTGGTGGTGCTCTGCGGCAACCGTGACGCGCAGCCCATTGTGAACAGCGGCAGCCTGTACTGATGGCAGAGCCGAAAAAGCAGATCCCCCTGCGCCTGAATGCGAAGCTCTACGATGCCCTTGCCGCGTGGGCTGAGGATGACTTCCGCTCGGTGAACGGGCAGATCGAGTATCTGCTCACCGAGTGTGTGCGTCAGCGCAAAAAGAACGGCAAGTACGTCTCTGATCAGATCGACGTGCCGCCCGAACTGGATATCAAGTAAAAATAAATGGCTCGACGTTCTGTATAGCGTCGAGCCATTTTTGCAGAGGATCAAATTTGAAGGGAAAACTTGTCCCCGCTGCCAAGGGCTCCCCTACTAGGGGAGCTGGCGAGCGTATGCGAGACTGAGAGGTTTAATTCGTGTGCTCGCTCCACCCGCTGGAGGTGACCACTTCGCCATCGGTGGTGCACCAGAGAGCTTCCACGCCGTCCAGCGATTCCACGAGCTGCCTGCCCTCTTCCAGAGGCAGGCAGAACAGGCCGGTGGTCAGGCAGTCGGCCACGCCGGAGTCCGGAGCCAGCACGCTCACGCCGTCAAAGTAGGCGGCGGGCCAGAGGGTGGCCGGGTCGATGAGGTGGTGGTAGCGCACACCGTCCACAACGTAGTAGCGCTGGTAGTCGCCGCTGGTCACAAGGGAAAGGTCGCTCATCTTGACGGCGGCTACAGTGGAGCTGCCGTTGGTGTAGACCTCGGAAGAGTTCCACGGGTTTTCCACGCCGCCTACCCACTGGGAGCCGTCCGGCTTGGTGCCGATGGCCCGCAGGTTGCCGCCCACGCTGATGAGGGCACTGGTCAGGCCCCGGGCTTCGGCGGCCTGTGCGGCCTGCTCCACGGCGTAGCCCTTGCCCACGCTGCCCACGTCCAGCGACATGGCCGGGTCGGCCAGATAGACCGTTTTGGCATCTTCATCAATGATGAGGTTGGCGATATCGCAGTGCTGTGCGGCGGCATCCAGCTCTTCCTGCGTGGGCAGCTGGTTGTTGCTGTCGTTGTCATCGGCCAGTGCAGCCTCGCGGTAGTTGTGCCAGATGTTCAGCACACTGCCCAGCGCAATGTTCAGCTTGCCGCTGGTGGTGTCATACATGGTCTGGGCCAGCTCCAGCATTCCGAGGATCTTGTCATCCACCGTCACCGGGGCAATGCCCGCATTGTCGTTGATGGTCTTGATGTTGGTCACGCCATCGTAATCATTATAAATATCATAGAGCTGGTTGTACTCCACAAGGTCGGCGTGGAGTGCGTCCATCTGGGCGGTGAACTCTTCCTCGCTGTCGCAGTAGGCGATGACCTGCGTCACGGTGTCGAACACATCATAGAACACGGTGGAGTAGCGCTGCGGGCCATCGGCTGCGCTGGAGGCGGTGGAGCCGGAGGTGTTGCCGCAGCCAGCCAGCAGGCTCAGGCTGAGCGCAGCCGCCAGCAGGGCGGAAAAAATACGCTTGGTCATCATGCTTTGGCGGTCTCCTTTGCGGCGGTAAAGGCGGTGTGCTCTTCCTGCAGATGTGCCAACAGGTCACCGAACACCCAGCTCTTGCTGGTGGGGGTCACAACGGCCTTGAGGGGGATGTTTACCTGTGCCTGCTTCATCAGGTCGAGCAGGGTGTCCACATCCTTATCCTTGAAGTTGGCCAGCACCAGCGCCGGGGGATAAGCACCCGGCTCCAGCACCAGGGTGCGGGTGGTCTTGACCTCCACCTCGCCCAGCAGCTGGGCCACAGTCTTGCCTGCATCGGCGGGGGAGACCAGCTGCAGCTTCATCCCGAAAGCGGGGGCCATCCCCTCCAGAATGCCCCGGTCGGCGGCAGAAAGGTTCCAGCCCAATGCCAGCGGGATGCCGGCATTCTGGTTGCGTGCAATATGAGCTTTCATAGAAATACCTCGTTTCAAGGGTGAATTCAAAATACACCATAGTATACCATATTTGATGACAAAAGAAAACAACCCCCTCAGTCACGCTGCCGCGTGCCGAGAGGGTCGTTCCATTCTCAGTTCATCTTCTTGCCAAAGAACTCGACTTCTTTGGTGATAAAGCCCATCAGTTCATCGAACTGGTCGGGGGTCAGGCTCTGGGCACCATCGCACTTGGCCTTGGCGGGGTTGTTGTGCACCTCGATCATCAGGCCGTCAGCACCGGCGGCCACAGCGGCCTTGGCCAGCTGGGGCACCATCCAGGCGTGGCCGCAGGCGTGGCTGGGGTCCACCACCACGGGCAGGTGGGTCATTTTGTGGAGCATGACCACACCGGCAAGATCAAGGGTGTTGCGCATACTGGTCTCAAAGGTGCGGATGCCGCGCTCGCAGAGGATAACGTTCTCGTTGCCCTCAGCCATGATGTACTCGGCGCTCATCACAAATTCTTCCAGCGTGTTGGCAAGGCCGCGCTTGAGCAGCACGGGCTTTTTCTGGCGGCCCACGGCCTTGAGCAGCTCAAAGTTCTGCATATTGCGGGCACCCACCTGGATGAGGTCTACATTCTCGAACAGGGGCAGGTGCTCGGTGTTCATGATCTCGGTGACGATGGGGGAGCCGGTGGCGCGGCGGGCCAGCTTGAGCAGGTCCAGGCCCTCGCTCCGCATTCCCTGGAAGGAGTAGGGGGAGGTGCGGGGCTTGAACGCGCCGCCGCGCAGCAGGGAAGCGCCTGCATCCTTGACGCGCTGGGCGCAGTAGGTGATCTGCTCCTCGCTCTCGATGCTGCAGGGGCCTGCAATGACGGCGAAGCTGCCGCCGCCGATCTTCACGCCGTTGACATCGATCACGCTGTCGTCGGGGTGGAACTTGCGGTTGGCTTTCTTGTAAGGCTCAGACACGCGGCGGCAGGTCTCGACCACGGGGTTGGCCAGCACCCAGCTCTCGGCAATGGCCTTGGTGTCGCCGATCAGGCCCAGAATGTGGGTGTCGCTGCCCTTGGAGTCGTTGATCTGCAGCCCCATATCCTGCAGCTCGTGGCAGAACTCGCGGACCTGTGCGTCGGGGGCATCCTGTTTCAGTACAATGATCATGGTGGTCGTCTCCTTATCTTTCTCACACAAACGGCACAGGAGACCGGCTCCATTGCCGTAATTTATTTTCGTGAAGTTCAGTTTCCTGAAGCATGGGCCTATGATAACACTTCAGGGAACTGAAGTCAAGAGAAATTTTGAAATTTAGGAAAGAAAGTGGTAGAATAGGGACAGCCTGAGAGGGCAAGGAGTTTACAAGGAGCGATAACGATGGGAAAAGAAGCAAAAACGAATGCCATGCGCATCCTGGAACGGGCCAAGGTGCCCTATACAGCCCACGAATATGCCCACGAGGAGGGCGTGGCGGTGGACGGCGTGACCGTGGCCGCCAGCATGGGGGAGGACCCGGCCTGCGTATATAAGACGCTGGTGACCCAGGGCAGCAGCAAAAACTACTTTGTGTTCGTCATTCCGGTGGCGGCAGAGCTTGACCTGAAGGCCGCTGCCCGCAGCGTGGGCGAAAAAAGCGTAGCCATGATCCATGTGGCCGATATCAATAAGGTCACCGGCTATGTGCGGGGCGGCTGCAGCCCGGTGGGTATGAAAAAGCAGTACACCACCGTGTTTGATGAAAGCGTGCTGGCTCAGGAAAAGGTCTATGTCTCCGGCGGCCGCATTGGTACGCAGGTGTGCTGCGCACCCGCCGACCTCATCCGGGCAGCAAGGGCAGCAACAGCGAAGATCATCTTCTAAGGTAAAACGCCATTACTGCCAACGCAATGACGGAGAGACTGTACAGAGCGGGGCCTGTCCCAGTGAGATAAAACTTACTTTATTATATTTTCTAAAAAAGTCATACTTAAAAAGAAATACGGTGTCGAAACTGCACAAAACTTTTGAAAGTTTTTTGACGCGGGAGAACACAAGGGAGAAATTGCCCCAAGGGCCTTTGCAAAGTGGAATTTTTGCCGTAAACTGTATGTAGTACAGGGACGGTACCCCGGCGGATGCCGGGTGCCGCCTGAAAAAGCGCAGAGCAAAAGGGGAACTTCAAAGATGAAGATGCTGTCGGGCTTCACAGAACAGAACACCATTCGTGCTGTTCAGGGGCATCGTGCAGCTTTGTGCAAAGCGCTGGGAGAGCATACGCAGAAATAAAGGCCGTGGTGCAGGTGTACCACAGCTTTTTTTTGTTTTGCAGACGGAGAAAGAGAGGTTCGGATATGATTCGGAAAGTTGCAGTGATCATGGGCTCGGACAGTGATTGGCCGGTGGTAAAGGGGGCCTGTGCCCAGCTGAAGGCGCTGGACATCCCCTTTGAGGCACACATCCTTTCGGCCCACCGCACCCCTGCCGAGGCCGCGGATTTTGCCAAAAATGCCCGGGCCAACGGCTTTGGTGTGATCCTGTGCGCGGCGGGCATGGCGGCCCATCTGGCCGGTGCCTTTGCCGCCAACACCACCCTGCCTGTCATCGGTATCCCGATGAAGGGCGGCGCGATGGACGGTCTGGACGCGCTGCTGGCCACGGTCCAGATGCCCAGCGGCATCCCGGTGGCTACCGTGGCCCTGAACGGGGCCAAGAACGCCGCCTGGCTGGCTGCCGAGATCCTGGCCCTGAGCGATGACACACTGGCCGGGAAGCTGGAGGCCGAGCGGGTGAGCATGGCACAGCAGATCGCAGCCAAGGAAGAAAAGCTGCAGAACGAACTGAAAGAGTTGTAAGGAGAACCAATGTCTGATTTTGCATATCCGCTGCACGAGGAATGCGGCGTTTTTGGCATTTACGACCGGGCGGGCACCGAGGACGTGGCCGCTGCCGCCTATTCTGCCCTGTATGCGCTGCAGCACCGCGGGCAGGAGAGCTGCGGCATTGCGGTCAACGATGACGGTGTCATCCAGGGCCACCGCGACCTCGGCCTGGTGAACGAGGTGTTCACCCCCGCCGTGCTGGGCAGTCTTTCCACCCCCACGGCCCACATGGCAACGGGCCATGTCCGCTATGCCACGGCCGGCAGCCGGGTGCGGGCCAACGCCCAGCCCATGATCGTCCGGCATGGCCGGGGCACCATGGCCCTCTGCCACAACGGCAACCTGACCAATGCCCTGGAGCTGCGCCGTCAGCTGGAGAACGAGGGTGCCATCTTCCACGGCTCCTCCGATACCGAGGTCATCTGCTACCTCATCACCCGCAACCGCCTGCGGATGGGCAGCATTGAGACTGCCATCAGCAAGACGATGGATGTGCTGGAGGGTGCATACAGTCTGGTGATCATGTCTGCCACCAAGCTCATTGCGGTCCGGGACCCCCGGGGCTACCGCCCTTTGTGCATCGGCACCCTGCCCGGCGGCGGCTACGTCTTTGCCAGCGAGAGCTGCGCGCTGGATGCTGCGGGCGCGACCCTGCTGCGGGACGTGGAGCCCGGCGAGATCGTCATTGCCGACACCAAGACCGGTGAGCTGCGGAGCATCAAGGATCACTGCGGCCGCCCGGACACCCAGATGTGCGTGTTCGAGTTCATCTATTTCTCCCGCCCGGACAGCATCATCGAGGGCAGCTCGGTGCACGAGGCCCGCAAGCAGGCAGGCCGGTTCCTGGCGCAGGAGCATCCTGTAGAGGCCGATGTGGTCATCGGTGTGCCGGATTCCGGTCTGGATGCGGCGCTCGGCTACTCGCAGGAGAGCGGCATCCCCTACGGCATCGGCTTCATCAAGAATAAATACATCGGCCGCACCTTTATCCAGGGCAGCCAGAAGCAGCGCGAAAACAGCGTGCGCATCAAGCTGAACGTGGTGTCCAGCACCGTCAAGGGCAAGCGGGTGGTGCTGGTGGATGACTCCATCGTGCGCGGCACCACCTCCGCCCGCATCATCAAGCTGCTGCGGGATGCCGGTGCAAAGGAAGTCCACTTCCGGGTCTCGGCCCCCCCGTTCAAATACCCCTGCTACTTCGGCACCGACATCCCCGACCAGAAGCTGCTGGTGGCCACGGGCCGCAATGTGGAGCAGATCAATGAGATCATCGGGGCCGACACCCTGGGCTACCTGTCCACCGAGCATGTGGTGCAGCTGGCCAAGAACGCAAAATGCGGTTTCTGCACCGCCTGCTTTACCGGCGAGTATGCCGTGAAGCCGGAGGAGGTGCTTTCCACCGATATCCATGAACGCCACCTGAATGACCGTCCCAAAAACGAGAAGAAGTTAGGAGAGTAAGAAGATGGAAAAGAGCTATTCTGAGAGTTACGCAGCTGCCGGTGTGGATATCACCGCCGGTTACCGCTCCGTTGAACTGATGAAGCAGTATGTTGCCCGCACCATGAACGAGCACTGCATTGGCGGTCTGGGCGGCTTTGGCGGCCTGTTTGAGCTGGACTGCACCGGCTACAAGCACCCTGTTCTGATCTCCGGCACCGACGGCGTGGGCACCAAGCTGAAGATCGCCATGATCATGGACAAGCACGACACCATTGGCATCGACTGCGTTGCCATGTGCGTCAACGATGTGATCTGCGCCGGTGCAAAGCCGCTGGTGTTCCTGGATTACATCGCCTGCGGCCGCAACATCCCTGAGAAGATCGCCGAGATCGTCAAGGGCGTGGCCGAGGGCTGCGTGCAGGCTGATTGCTCTCTGGTGGGCGGTGAGACTGCCGAGCACCCGGGCATGATGCCGGAGGATGAGTACGATCTGGCCGGTTTCACCGTGGGCGTTGTGGACAAGGAAAAGATCCTGAGCAACGAGACCATGCAGGCTGGCGATGTCATCCTCGCTCTGCCCTCCACCGGTGTTCATTCCAACGGTTTCTCGCTGGTGCGCAAGATCTTTGACATCGACAACGATCCTGATGTTCTGCACACCACCCCCGCCGAGCTGGGCGGCAAGACCCTGGGCGATGCCCTGCTGGCTCCCACCAGGATCTACGTCAAGCCGGTGCTGAAGGTGCTGGAAGAGGTGGATGTCAAGGGCATCTCCCACATCACCGGCGGCGGCTTCTACGAGAATATCCCCCGCAGCTTGAAGAAGGGCTGCTGCGCCCGCATCAAGAAGGAGGATGTCCGCACCCCGGCGCTGTTCCACCTGATGCAGAAGGTAGGCGGCATCTCCGAGCACGACATGTTCAACACCTTCAACATGGGCGTTGGCATGGTGCTCACCGTTCCTGCCGCACAGGCCGACAAAGCGCTGGAGATCCTCCACGCCAACGGCGAGCCCGAGGCTTACAAGCTGGGTGTCATCGCTGAAGGGGACGGTGTGGAACTGTGCTGAATGTAGCTGTGTTGGTTTCCGGCGGCGGCACCAATCTGCAGGCCCTGCTGGACAGCGAAGCCCGGGGCGAGAACCCCAACGGTAAGATCACGCTGGTCGTGGCCTCCAAGCCCGGTGTCTATGCGCTGGAGCGGGCCGCAAAGGCCGGTGTGGAGGGCGTTGTGGTTCGCCGCAAGGATTACGAGAACAGTGAGGCCTTTGATGCAGCCCTGCTGGAAACGCTGAAAAGCCACAACATCGATCTGGTGGTGCTGGCCGGGTTCCTTTCCGTGCTGGGCCCCAGTGTCATTGAAGCCTACCCCCGCCGCATCCTGAATGTTCACCCGGCGCTCATCCCTTCCTTCTGCGGGCCCGGCATGTACGGCCTGCGCCCCCATCAGGCCGCTCTGGCCCGGGGCTGCAAGGTGACCGGTGCCACCGTCCACTTCGTGAACGAAGAGTGCGACGGCGGGCCCATCCTGCTGCAGAAGGCGGTGGAGATCCTGCCCGGCGACCCCCCCGAGGTGCTGCACAAGCGGGTGATCGGACAGGCCGACTGGAAGCTGCTGCCCAAGGCAGTTGCCATGGGGTGCAGCG
>ENA-OQNN01000387-OQNN01000387.1-human-gut-metagenome-genome-assembly--contig:-NODE-387-length-48095-cov-5.164547_pt1 | contig 48095 bp, 42 predicted proteins | sample MGYA00242624_ERZ504870 | MGnify/ENA primary metagenome ERZ504870 (study PRJEB26092, sample SAMD00036379) | human gut metagenome | host: Homo sapiens | study: EMG produced TPA metagenomics assembly of... | reverse complement strand
ATGAGATATCCCATTCGAAAGAAGTAAGACCCCTTGAAGACGACGAGGTAGATAGGGCAGAGGTGGAAGTGCAGTAATGTATGGAGCTGACTGTTACTAATCGGTCGAGGGTTTGACCTGGAACGGTCGATCGCAAAGCAGTAGGAAGAAGGATGTTACGTGTGTGCAGTTTTGAAGGTACATGGAGAGAAAAGAGAGAAAGAGAATGATCCTCCATAGCTCAGTCGGTAGAGCATGCGGCTGTTAACCGCAGTGTCGTTGGTTCGAGTCCAACTGGGGGAGCTTTTTTATGCCGCAAGGCAGAAAAGCTCGGAGGTATAAATATAAAAATGAAAAATTTTATTGACAAATAAAATTTTATCATATATAATAGTTATTGCTGATGAGCAATAATTAAATATCGAAGCGTGGCTCAGTTTGGTAGAGCGCTGCGTTCGGGACGCAGAGGTCGTGGGTTCGAATCCCGTCGCTTCGACTCCTTGGCAGGGGCACCGGAACACTTGAGAGATCAGGGTTCCGGTGTTTTTCGTTATGCTATTATGCTATATGCTGCTTATAAGGTTTGTAAGAATATGAAGTATGAAACAATCCGGTATCAAAGGATTATGGATTTAATTATGGACTTAGCAGACGAAATTTGATTGCAATAATTGAATCGTAGAAAAATCCACTGTGGGTGATAGTTTTTTCTATTGCAACAGTGGATTTTTCTACGTTAAGATGTATATGGAAAATCAGAATAAAAAAACAGGAGCACAGGATGAGAGGAAAAGGAATACATTCAAAATCGATCTTTGTACAGCTGATAGTATTTTCATTGCTTACCAGTCTGGTGCCGATTTTGATTATCAGTATATTTTTATTTTATAAGCTGGACAATACGGCACAGACAGAGACGAAGGATTATCATGAGCAGATTACTTCTCAGTATATGAAAAATATTGAGGAAAAACTGCAGCAGTACAGAAACAGTCTGGAAGTAATCGCCAATAATACGGTGATTTTGAATACACTGACGGATGAAAAGCTGAATCCGTATGATAGAGGAGAACTGGTCAGCAAAGAGGTGGACAACTCTCTTTTGCTGGAGATGCAGAGTGAAGTGAGAAACTGCATGGTGTATTCCAGAGTGCAAAATTGCAAGGTATATGGCAGTCGGGCGTCTATGATGCAGCAGGCGAGCAGAGAAGTATGGTATCTGCAGGAAAAAGCGGAAGAAGATGGCTGGTTTTCTTATTTTGCCTTGAAAGATTCAGAACCGATCCTGTCACTGGTGAAGGATATTGAACAGCTGGATACGGACCATCTGAGCCGATCGCAGCTGGGAATCATAAAACTGGATGTGGCAATGAAGCGTCTGTTTGTACCGACGTCAACGGAGAATGATGAGAGTGCCACTTACAATGTTATTGTGTATAAGGGGCAGGGGAAAGATGCAAAGATTTTGTATCAGACAGTGAAAAATGATGGAGATGAGATTTTAAAAAAATATTGGGAAGAAACGGCGGATCAAAAAGATGGAGCGAATTCCAACGGACAGATCTCCACGTATACTGTGAACGGTCAGATACTGGAAGAGTATGGACTGAATCTGCTGTTTTTGTTTGATAACCAGGGCTCCTGGCAGAAACGGATGGAGATTATCGAGACGATTCTTCCACTGTTACTGCTTCTGAGCGTGACGGTAACCGGGCTGATTTACTGGTACAGTAAAGATTTTTCTTCCCGTGTGGAACTGCTGGTGAGAAAGTTCCGGCGTGCAGAGACGGGAGACCTGTCCGTGAGCGAAGAAATCGGCGGAAGCGATGAGATCGCTGTGCTGGATCAGCAGTTTAACCGGATGCTCGGAAAACTGGATCAGCTGATCAAGACCAGTTATGTGCAGAAGCTGGAAAACAAAGAAGCGCAGCTGAAGAATCTGCAGCTGCAGATCAACCCACATTTTCTGTATAATACCCTGGAAACGATCAGTTCTATTGCGGCGGTAAAGCAGGTATTCGTCGTGTGCGATATCTGCGGAAAGCTGGGGGAAATCTTCCGGTACAGTCTGGGAAAAGATTATGGGGAAATGGTGCCGCTGGAACAGGAAATGAAACATATTAAAAACTATATGTTTATCCAGGAGATCCGTCACGGAAACCGGCTGCAGGTATTTTATAATATTGATGTGGACGCGGCGCATGTATATATTCCGAGGTTTATTTTACAGCCAATCGTTGAAAATGCAATCTCACATGGCCTTGGGAATCTGACGAGTGTCGGAACACTGGAAATCTCTGCATTTGAGAAGAAAGACCGGCTGTATATCCGGATCGAGGATGATGGGGAAGGTATGGATCAGGAAAAAGTCGCAGAGATCGTCCGGTTTATCAATACGGCAAAACCGGTAGAGGGAAAGAAAAATATAGGAATCCGCAACGTAAATCAGAGAATCAAACTGGCATGCGGAGAACAGTACGGAATTATCATTGAGAGCACTCCGTATCAGGGAAGTCGCTTTACGATACAGCTGCCGATCATGAGGGAAGGAGAAGGAAATGAGACATAATGTATTGATCGTGGATGATGAACAACTGATTCGCCAGGGATTATGGGCAAGAATCGAGTATCTGGGAATTGATGTGGATGAGGTGTTTGAGGCAGACAATGGTCTGATGGCGCTGGAGATCCAGGATGCGCATCCGATCGATCTGGTGATCACGGACATCTGCATGCCGGATATGGACGGGCTGGAACTGATTCAGCAGATGCAGAAGAAAAATAACCAGATCCAATTTATTGTCCTCAGTGGGTATGCGGAATTCAGTTATGCGGAGACGGCGATCCGTCTTGGTGTAAAGGCGTATCTGTTAAAACCGGTTTCCAACGATGATCTGAAAGAGGCATTTGACAAGGCGTATAAGGAAATGGAGTAGACGGCCAGCATCCGGCAGGAAGTTCAGATGAAAAAGAGAATGGACCGGGAACAATCGGCATATCAGCAGGAAAAGGCTCTGAACGGATTGTTTGCAGAACGGGATTTCGGTGTGATTAGCAGAGAAAAGTTATGCAGGATCTGCGGATGTAAGGAAAATCGCTGGGGCAGCGAGCAGGTATTTTATCTGGCGGTTTTGCATATTAACAAGGAAAGTTTCGAACACGAAAGATTTCGCCCGGTGGATCATGAGCTGGTACGGTTTACGATCCGTAACATTTTTGATGAGATTGATACATCCTGTGAAAAACAGCTGGTGAACAGTCTGTCGGATCCGAAACAGCTGTATGCGATCTTTACGCTGGATGATCCGAAAAAACTGCGGATGGAAGTGGAGCGGATTTTCCTCAGGATGCGTTCGGTGCTCGAAAAGAAGATGGATATCTATATGACTACCGGTGTCAGCCGTCCCTGCAGCCAGGTACATACGAAAACGGCGACGGAGGCGAGAACAGCTCTGAAACAGCGGATTATTTATGGCAATGCCAATATTTACTTTTATGAGGATATCCGGATCCTCGGGGAACAGGAATTTCCGGTATCTCAACTGCATCTGCTGGAACAATATATGGAGCACAATGAGATCTTTAAGGTGAAGAATCTGGTACAGGAGATCTTTTCGGAAGAACTGGTAAAAAAATACGGCAGTGGGTATCTTCGGATCATGTGGATCCGAATCCTGAATATTTTGCTTCATCACTATGACAGGAGAGGAAGAAATGCGGGAGAGGTTGAAAAATTACTGCAAAGCTATAATCTGCCGGATCAGATCCAGTCGATCCAGGAGATCCGGCAGAAGATTGTGGAGATGGTGATGGAGTGTGTATCCACGGAGAGTGTCACCGATGCCAATGCCAGAAGTAAGATCCAGATGGCGGTCGGCTATATTCAGGAGCATTTCGGGGAGAACCTGACGGTCAATGATCTGGCGGAACATTATGGGATGAGTCCGAACTATTTTTCTTCGATGTTTAAGAAAGAGATGAGCCGGTCGGCGGTGAATTATATTACGGAGCTGCGGATCAATCAGGCGAGAGAACTGTTGTATCACTCGGAGCTGAGTGTAGTGGATATCTCGAAAAAAGTGGGGTATGAGGACAGCCAGTATTTCTTCCGGGTATTTAAAAAATATCTGGGAATGACGCCGTTACAGTATCGGGAAGAGAGCAGAAAATAAAAAAAGATTTAAAAAATAACATCGTTTTTCGTAGAATTATCTACTGAAAAACGGTGTTATTTCTATTTTCAGAAGAGATAGAAAGGGATATAGTGGGGAAACATGGAAAAGAAAATTCCATGAGAGAGGGAAGGGGAAAAGAAACTATGAAGCAAATGAGAAAAATTGAAAATTCAAGGGATGCGCAGCTGTTGTTTTTACTGTGCTGGTTTGCTTATTTTACCTCCTATATCGGACGGTTGAATTATTCATCAGCGATGACGGCGATGATTCAGGAGGCAGTTCTGACGAAAAGCCAGGCAGGATTTATCAGCATGGTATATTTCTTCGCTTACGGGATCGGACAGTTCTGTAACGGGATGCTGGGTGACCGGTTTCACCCGGGAAAAATGATTTTTGCCGGCCTTGCGATCGCGGCAGGGGCGAATCTGTGCATGGGATTTGTCGGTGGATTCGGAGCGATGACAGTGGTCTGGGGGATCAACGGGTATGCACAGGCAATGATCTGGCCACCGGTGATTCGGATCTTCGCGGAGATGGTGAGCAGGGAACGGAAAATGAAGTTCTGCGTCAATATCGTATCCTCACAGGTGGTAGGGACACTGGCTTCGTATCTGCTGGCGGCAGTTGTGATGTGGCTGATCGGATGGAGAGCCGTGTTCGGCGCGGCAGCAATCTGTCTGTGTGTGATGTCAGTTATCTGGATCATTGGGTTTGAAAAGATTGAAAAATGTGGAAAAGATCAGGAGGAAGAAACGGCAGATGTGGATAACGCTGAATCTACAGCTGCGAAAACGGCAAATACAGGAAAACAGGCATGGCTTGGTTTCGGCATCCTGATGGTATTATTCCCGGTGATCATCCACGGCATGTTAAAGGACGGAGTGACGACATGGATTCCGACGTATATTACGGAGACTTTCCTCACATCTCCGGCATTTTCCATTCTGGTGACAACCGTACTTCCGATCGTCAATTTGACAGGGGCTTATCTGGCACAGTACCTGTATCAGAAATGCAAAAAACAAGAAGCAGCTGCAGCTGTATGGCTGTTTCTGATCGCAGTGCTGGCTCTGACGGGCATTTGGATCGGAAAAGATACTTCGATGATCCTGACCATTGTACTGTTTGCGATGACAACGGCATCTATGATGGGGGTTAACACGATATTTGTCAATTTCTTCCCGCTTCGTTATGAGGCGATCGGAAAGGTATCAACGGTGTCCGGTTTTATGAACGGTATGGCATATGTGGGAACGGCGGTATCCACGTTTACGATCGGTGTTCTAGTAGAACAGAAAGGCTGGAACGTGACGATAGGAAGCTGGGTAGTGATGACATTCCTGGCACTGATGGTGTGCATGCTGGGGAAGAAAAAAAATTTCGTGGCAGACGGAATAATTTGAAAAAACTGAAAACAGAAGATTATGTAAAACCCTGACAGGAAAAAGGACTGGAAGTGGCGTTTGCCGGGGCAGATGGAAGACAGTAAAAATATTTTACTGTCTTCCGGTTTATAGTTTTGGGAAAGTTGCTAATATGAAAAAACAATCATCTGTGTTATCTTACAGATACATCACCGGGCTTGTGCATACGAGGTTTTCGATGATGGTTTCTTTTTCGAAAAGCATCGGAATAATAATTGCATGCTCTGCAAAAGAAGCCAGCGGGATCCGGTCGGAGACGTTGCAGGTGATGATCTGATCCCTGGTGCGGAGGGTGACCTTGTAGTCGGCTTCGGTGAGCGGGTCGTAGCCCGGTTTTCCGGTCTGGTGGATGGTGAAGGTGAGTGCTTCGCCATCGTTATGTACTTCCAGCAGAGGTCCCTTGCATATCCAGGTACGCTGGTTGTGGATCGCATCGGAGAGTTCCCGGCAGATATCGCCGTCCGGTTCGCCCTGGATGTAGGTGGAATAATGTCCGTGCAGGGTGCTGTTGCCATGAAGATCCATGCCACAGGTAGCAGCCAGTTTTTCACCGGAAAGCACCAGATTTTCCCACAGTTTTACTCCTTTTTCATTGACTTCGTGAAGCGGTTCCGGGTTGTTGAAGATCTCGATGAAGTCACAGCAGGAATAATCCGTGATCGTCATCTCGAAACGGCAGCCCTGTGCGAACGGCCATCCGAAGGAATATGGATGTGCCACGCCGACCAGTGCTCCTTTTTCACGGGCAGCACGGAAGAGAAGTTCCGGCTTGTGTCTGTTGATATTTTCCCACGGCACATACTCGGTCAGGTTCAGACAGAGGATGTGGCCGTAATAAGTGGTATATTCCATGCCGGGGATAAAGGCGATTGGCTGTGGATGCTCTTTCAGATAATTTTTAATTTTGCAATGTCCGGATATGGTGTTGTGATCAGTCAGGGCGAAGGCATCCACCCGGTCTGCCACCATAAAGTCCGTCAGTTCTTTGCAGGTAAATACTGCGTCGGATTCATTGGTATGATTGTGTAATTCCAGTCTTTTATACATAAAAAGTTCCTCCCTTAACGTGCGCGTACCGTCAGTTGGTAGTTGGTGTCATCCAGCAGTACGGAAAATACCAGGATGGTTACTTTTAATACGCCTTCGATGGCTGGCTGTGGGATACATCCTTCGGTAGCTTCTGTTGCGGTAAAATGCATGTGTCGGGTTGTCAGCTGTCTGTGAATGTTGCCGATGAAGGTATCATTCAGGGTTGCCATGGTATGAATCTCGGTTTTCATACCGTGATACACGGCATCTTCCCATTCCTCCGGTGTGCCTTCTTCCATACCATATTCTTTTTTACAGTAGTCAAGCAGGCGCTGTTTCAGTTCCGGGGTCACATCTTCCGGGCGGAAGTGCTGCGGTCCAAAAGAAAATTCAATATCCAGTTCTCCGTAAGTTTGATCCAGGCAGACGGTGTAGGAAATCTGACCGATAAAGTCTTTGCATAATTTTCCTTCTACCTGGTAAATGGTTTTCATCTCTTCCATAGTAGTCTCCATTTTCATTTGTAGGTTTTCTGTCCTTGCAGCCGGTACGATACCGACTGTATATTCTCAGAATACGCAGACCGATTGCCGATGTCAATAGTCTGAAAAAATTCGTAGAAAAGTCCAGTTATTTTAAAAGTTCTGTACATTATAGGGAAAAAACAGATTTGCTATAATAGTCGCAAATACGGAAGAAAGTAGATGCAACTGACGCCGGACAGATTGACGAAACTGGAAAATATGCGAAAATAAAGGAGAGCCACATGGAAAAGAGAACACTTTATAAAGAAGGAACTTACAAAAAAGGAAATCTTCACACTCACACGACCTGGTCGGACGGCATGCATACGCCGGCAGAGACTGCAAAACATTATCGCAGCAAAGGATATGATTTTCTGGCACTGACAGATCACTGGGTTTACGGGATTCATCCGGAACTGAACCGGGATGATTTTCTGGTATTTCCGGGAACGGAGCTGGATATTGAGCTGCCGGGAAGAAAGGATCATCATCTGGTAGGTTTCGGTCTGCCGGAGACAAACCGGATACCGGAACATTATACTTTTGAAGAAGAACGCAGAAATGGTGTGCTGACAACAGCGGAGCGTATCATCGAATATTTCGGACAGAGAGGAAATGTAACACTGTATGGTCATCCGTACTGGTCGAAGATTGATTCTACGGATATCAAATACTTACAGGGTATGATCGGTATGGAAATCTACAACCACGGTTCCGAATTTTTCGGAAACAATGGTAATTCGGAGACGTATTTCGATCATTTTCTGTTTGTAAGAAATAAAATCTTCTGTTTTGCTACGGATGATGCTCATAATATCGGAGAACACGATCTTGGTGGATTTATCATGGTAAAGACGAAAGAATTTACTCACAGGGGAATCCTCGAGGCGATCAAAGACGGAAGTTTTTATGCATCTTCCGGACCTTTGCTCCATGATTTTTATGTAGAAGACGGAGTTGCACATGTGACCTGTGATCCGTGTCAGCATATTTATTTTCAGACACCGCACCGGGGAGACTGTCTGTTCAGCGAGGAAGGGGATTGTCTGACCGAAGGGAGCTTTGCGTTAAACGGAGATGAGGAGTATGTGAGAGTGACGATCAAGAACAGCAGGGGACAGAAGGCATGGACACAGCCGATCTGGTTGTGGCTGTTCTGATGGTTTTGATGATAGAAAGTGATTAATTATGAAGAGGCTGAACAGTTACGACAGAAAAAAGGACACACAGGAGGAAGAATATGTTAAAATTAGTGACTTTTAATATACGATGTGATTATGACCAGGATGGAGCCAACAGTTTTCGGTTCCGCAAACCTGTGATCTTAAAGAAACTTGCCGAAGAGAAACCGGATGTGATCTGCTTTCAGGAAGTCCTGCCCCATGTGGCAGCATGGCTGAAAGAGAACCTGACGGAATATACCGTGATCGGCTGTGGAAGAAGCGAAACACTCGAAGATGAACAGATGACTGTAGCTTTCCGCACGAAACGTCTGAACCTGATCAATATGGAAACGTTCTGGTTGTCTCCGACACCGTATGTGCCGGCAAGCAGATACGAGGAACAGTCCATCTGTCCGCGTGTGTGCACGGAAGTGGTACTGGAAGATCTTCAGGAGAAGAAAGTCTTCCGTCTGTGTGATATCCACCTGGATCATCTCGGCGTGCAGGCGAGAACCCTGGGACTGTCTCAGATCCTAAAGAAGATGGATGATGCCGTTTTATTCGCCAACGCACCGGTGATCCTTGCGGGTGACTTTAACGCAGAGCCGGACGGAGAAGAATTTGCCGTGATGAGAGAACGGACAGATTATGTCAACTGTACGGAGGGCATTGGCATTACCTATCACGGATTTGAACCAGAAGATGAACCGGAACGGATCGATTATATTTATATCAAAAAAGCAAAAGAAGGTTATGCAGGACTTACCTGCCGCAGTGTAAAAAAATGGGAAGACCGCGACAAAGAAGTATGGCTTTCCGACCATTATCCGGTTTGTGCGGAACTTGAGTGGATAAATCTATAAAGAATACTGGACATTTTTCAGAGTGTAGATTTTTCCACTGGTGCCGGAAGAAATGTCCATTGTGAGAAAAACAGCTGCTTCGTATAATAGCCTCATCAAATAAATGAAGGAGGAAATCTATGAAAGCAGCAAGTGTTGAAAAGGCTAAAAAATATAAGCCGAAAAAACAGCCGCTGAAGAAACGACTGGTACGTTACTGGCCGTTGTATGTGATGCTGATTCCATGTATCATCTACTATGCACTGATCTGCTATGTGCCGATGGCGGGTTCTGTTCTTGCATTTAAGGATTATTCCTTTAAGAAAGGAATCTGGGGAAGCCCATGGATCGGTCTGAAATATTTCAAGACCTTCTTTTCCAGCTATGATGCACCGCGACTGATTAAGAATACACTGACAGTCGGTGTGATCAAATGTATCCTGGAATTTCCATTCGCTATCATACTTGCCCTTTTGCTGAATGAACTTCGCAGCATGAAGTTTAAGAAGATCTCGCAGACCATCACATATCTGCCGCATTTTCTCTCTTCTGTTATTATCGTAACTATGCTGCAGAGAATTCTGGCACCAAACACCGGTGTTCTGAATCAGACAATCGCAGCACTGGGCGGAGATGGAAGCACATTCTTCCTGATGGAAGCAAAATATTTCTTCAGAATCCTGTTTTCCATGGATCTGTGGAGAAATATCGGATGGGATTCCATCATGTATCTGGCAGCAATCAGTTCCGTAGACCTGGCATTGTACGAGGCAGCAGAGATGGACGGATGCGGAAAACTGGGAAAAATGTGGCATATCACACTGCCGGGTATCCGGGGAACGATCGGTCTTCTGTTTATCATGGGAGTTGGCGGACTGCTTTCTTCCGGTGTAGAACAGATCTGGCTGTTACGTACACCTGGTAACATGTCTCTGGCGGATACCCTTGATGTATACGTTCTGCGTATCGGTATTCAGGGAGGACAGTTTGGATATGCAACGGCGATCGGTCTGATCCAGGGTCTGGTAGGACTGGTGCTTGTAGTAGTCTGCAACCGGATCTGTAAGAAGATCACGGAAGTCGGACTGTGGTAACAAAGGAATAAAAAAGGAACCTGAGAATTCAACGAAGTGGAGGAAACTACATGAAAAAGAAAATGGTAAAACGCCTGATGGCAGCTTCCGTGGCAGGAACACTGGCAGTGACCATGTTTGCAGGATGCGGCGGCTCATCTGACAGCAAAGACAGCAGTGCAAAAACAGAAGATACCGGTGAAGATAACTCTGACAAACCGGATACCTGGATCGCTGACCGGACCATCACCGTACAGGCATACGTAGATGATATCGGAAATACGCTTCCAAAAGATTTTAACAACACCGAAACCATGAAAAAGATCACAGAACTGACCGGTATCAAACTGGATGTAAAATATACACCTGGTGACAGTGATGCAAAAGTTCTGGCTTCGCAGCTGGCTTCCGGAACCATCCCGGATGTTATCGTATCTTACCTGGATAACTCCACAAGACCGGAGTTCCCGCTGCTGTACAAAGCAGCAAAAGACGGAATGTTCGCAGATGTATCTGAATACATGAAAAACAGCGAAGTATATTCCAAATATTATGAAGACGATTATCTGCCGGATGATACAAAGAACAACATTGTATTCCGTGATGACCTGGATGGTGTATATCTGTGGCAGATGAATATCGATGAAATTGACCGTTCTCTGGAATATGATGCGGATGAGGAATATGTAGGCGGTATGTATATTCAGAAAGCAATCGCAGATGATCTGGGTATTGATACCACAGCAATCAACACACAAGAAGACTTTTATGATCTGCTGGTTAAGATCAAAGAAGGCGGTTATACTGATGACAACGGAAATGCTGTCTATCCTTTGGGACCGAAATACTGGGGCGGATCTGTTGATGCTCTGAAATATATCGCAACCGGTTATGACTGGGGTGTAAGCGATGACTACAACCTGGATGAAAACGGCGATGTAAAGCATATCGCAGAAACCGATCATGTATATGATGAAATCAATTTTGTCAGAAAACTTCTGGATGAAGATCTGATGAACCCGGAATTCTTCACCATGGACTCTACCCGTGCAGAAGAAGTATCCAAAAACCACAACTCAGCAATTATCGCTGACGTACATAATTACGAAGAGATTATTTACTCCAATGATGACTGGATCCCGTTAGGACCGTTGAACGATATTGCTGATGACAACAAGGAAGTCGTACATGGAAAGAGCGGTCGTGGATGTATGGCAATCTCCGCAGATGCAGAGAATCCGGAAGAAATCTTCCAGTTCTTTGACTGGCTTTCTACAAAAGAAGGACAGATCATCGCACAGTATGGTGCGGAAGGCGTATCCTACACAATGGAAGACGGCTACCCAAGACTGACAGATGAAGTTGCAGAAAAACTGAATGATGGAGATACAGATTATCTGATCAACACCATCGGTGCGGGATTCGGTGGATCCGGAAACTACTTCTTCGAGTTTGTTCTGACAAACAAAAACAACAAAGATAACTTTGGTGAGTCCCGTCCGGGAGCATCTTCCGGTAACTCTACTTTTGCAAGAAGTGTACAGATCGCAGAAGATTACCCGGTAGAAAAGAAACTGGTTCCGGGGCTGGATGCAACAGCTTATATGTCCGCGGACGAACTTGCGGATGTAAAGACACAGATGGATCTGCTTGACTGGGATGAGACATTCGTACAGGCCTGCTTCGCAAAATCGGATGATGAAGTAAAAACAATCATCGAATCTTTCCGCGATCAGCTGAAGGCAGCAGGGATCGATCGTTTTGAGAAATACGTAAAAGATGTATACGAAGAGGATCCGGACTCTGTATCTTTCTACGACTAAGACAAAGAGATCCTGCCTGCCCCGGTGGCAGGCAGGGGAATGAAAAGCGGGTAAGTTACACTTACAGAAAGGATTGGGTACGCAATGCACAAAAGAAAGATAAAAGTCAATCCGATGGATCAGGCACTTCAGATTCTGATCTATCTGATCATTATTGCACTCTGTCTGATCATTCTGCTCCCCTGCCTGAACGTAGTGGCGCTGGCATTCAACGACGGAGCTGATGCAGCGAGGGGTGGCGTATGGTTCTGGCCGAGACAGTTCACCATGGATAACTTCAAAGAAGTATTCAAAGACGGGAGTATCACCACAGCTTATGTGATCACGATCGCAAGAACTGTAATCGGAACATTTTTAAGCTTAATGGTAACTACTCTGGCAGGTTATGCACTGAAACAGGAAGATCTGCCGGGAAGAAAGATCCTCACCATGCTGATCACATTTACCATGCTGTTCGGTGGTGGTATGATCCCTACCTATATTCAATACAAAAACTTACATCTGTTAAACTCTTTCTGGGTTTACGTGGTTCCGAGTCTGGTGAGCGTTACCTATCTGTTGATGGTACGAACCTTCTTCGAAGGAATCCCGGACAGCCTGGAAGAGTCAGCCAAACTGGACGGCTGCGGATTCTTCCAGACTTACCTGAAAATCATGCTTCCGTTAAGTAAACCGGTAATCGCCGTAGTTGGACTGTATACCGCAGTAAATCACTGGAACGATTGGTTTGCAGGAGCATTCTATGTCAACGACACCAAACTGTGGCCGGTACAGACCGTTCTGCAGCAGATGTTGACAAAAGCAATGAATTCACAGCAGGAAGTGACTTCTGTTGCTCAGGCACTGGCGCATAATACCGTGTCTGTAACATCCGATTCTCTGAAGATGGCAGCAGTTGTTGTTACAACCGTTCCGATTCTCTGTGTATACCCGTTCGTGCAGAAATACTTTGCACAGGGCGCGATGATCGGTGCAGTGAAAGGTTAAGTTAAATATTAAAAGGTTCTTTGCCTCGTTCAGCATTTATATAGAGATGAATCTATGAGCGATGCGGGGAACCTTTTTCTGTGAAAAAAATAAGGTTGAAAATTACTGTTTCTGAGAAAAGTCAAAAAAGCAGATTTTATAGAGAAAAAAGAGAAAAGTATAAAAAAATACACCACATGGTGCTGCAGAATCATGATACAATGAGCGTTAGCGAGCGGGAACAAACGAAGTTTATTCATCGTGAGCGGCGAATGGCGATCATGATAGCTGCGAAAGCAGCGTCAAGCACCGAAGGTGCGAATCATGATTAATGAATAAAACGGGCTGCGGAAGTGACAGAAAATCCGGGCACACGAGAGAGGGAGAAGGTATGAACGCGAAAAAGTGGGATGTTTATGTATACGGCGATGTCAACATTGATATCGTGATCCCGGGAGTGGAAAAATTTCCGGAACCGGGACAGGAAGACGAAGTTTCCGTGATGGAAACATTTGTCGGCGGTGGCGCCGCATTATTTACCCTGGGAGTCGGCAAGCTGGGACTTCACCCGGTCTTTCAGGGAGAGGTGGGAGATGACTGTTACGGCGAACTGATCCGGAACAAATTTCGGGAAAGCCATGTAGATGATTCTCTGCTTGTGATAAGTAAGGAGTTAAAAACGGGAATCTCACTGAGCTTTACCAATGAAAAAGACCGCTCTTTTCTGACCTATCGGGGGACCAACGAAAAGATCAGTATTGTCAATGTAGATGTAGCAAAAGTAAAAGAAGCCGCACATATCCACGTGACCGGCTATGCAGGTTCCATCAATCATAACGAATATCTGGAACTGTTAAAGAAGATCAAGGCAGAGACACAGGCAACGGTATCCTTTGATGTCGGCTGGGATTCCACCGGCGAGTGGAAACCGGAGATCCGGGATCTTTTCCCGTATATTGATGTGCTGTTTATGAATGAGACAGAAGCAGAACACTACGGAAGAAAAGAAAGTGCTGAGGAAGCTGCACGGGAATTTGCCCGGACTGCAGGTATGGCGGTTATCAAGATGGGCAAAAAAGGTTCCATCGCAGTAAAAGACGGCAGATTGTATCAGGCCGCACCGTACATAGTGGAAGCCGTGGACACCACAGGAGCCGGAGATTCCTTTAATGCGGGATTTGTCTACGGATTCCTGAGAGGAAAATCCATGGAAGAATGCCTGAAATGCGGAAACGGATGCGGAGCACTCTCCGTAACCGCGCTGGGTGGCAATACCGGATTTCCGACAGAGGAGAAGCTGGAAACATTTATCAAAAACCAGGAAACTATAGAGAGAAACAAATAGAGACAACAAGGAGGAAAAGGTTATGAAAATTGCAGTTATCGGAGGAGCAGGTGTACGTACCGTAATTTTTATCAACGGACTTTTAAAAAGATATAAAAAGCTTCACATTGACGAAGTCGTACTCTACGATATCCAGGAAGAAAAACAGAGAATCATTGAAAAGTTATGTAAACATGTAGTGGAGAGAAACCACGAAGAACTGAAAGTATGGGCGGTATCCGATCCGGTGGAAGCCATCACTGGAGCAGATTATATCGTAACCACATTGCGTGTCGGCGGAGACCATTCCCGTGTTGTAGATGAAACAATCGCTCTGGATCTGGGCGTGATCGGACAGGAGACAACCGGTGTCGGCGGATTCTCCATGGCAGTTCGTACCATTCCGGTTCTGATGGAATATTGTGAACTGATCAAAAAATATGCACCGGATGCATGGATCTTCAACTTTACCAATCCGTCCGGTCTGGTAACACAGGCACTGCGAAGCGCCGGATACGACAAGATCATCGGTATCTGTGATGCTCCAAGCAGCACCAAGTTCCGCATGGCACACGATCTGGGGGTGGAAGAAGACGATCTGTATGTAGAATTCTTCGGATTAAACCACCTGTCCTGGATCCGCAGCGTAAAGAAAAAAGGCGAGGAAATCTTACCGGAACTGCTGGCGGACGATGCATTTTTACAGGGGGTACAGGAATTCTCCATGTTTGATCCGGACCTGCTCCGTTCCATCGGATTCCTGCCGAACGAATATCTGTACTACTACTATCACAGAGAAAAAGCACTGGAAAATATCCAAAAATCAGGTGCAACCAGAGGAAAGACCATCGAGAACGTTAATATTCAGATGATGGACGAACTGAAGCATATGGATATCGATGCCGATCAGGAAGGCGCACTGCAGATCTTCCTGTATTATATGCAGGTTCGTGAGAATTCCTACATGAGCATCGAGTCCGGTCTGGCAAAACGTCCGCTGCTGGAAAAAGGCCAGCTGGAAGTACCGGACGGTATGGGATATGCAGGGGTTATGCTGGACTGCATCGAAGGTATGCAGAGTGAAAAAGGAAAATATCTGGTACTGTCCGTAGAAAATAACGGAAGCATCCCAGGACTGGCAGATGAAGATGTGATCGAGACTACCTGTCTGGTATCCAAAGACGGCATCCATCCGGTCAGAGTTGAAGAAGTACCGGAACATTGCTATCTGTTGATCCGTCTGATCAAAATGTACGAAAAACTGACCGTAGAGGCAGTCAAAAATCAGTCCAAAGAAACCGCTGTACAGGCGCTGATGTTACATCCGCTGGTAAATTCGTATTCGCTGGCAAAACAGCTGGTAGATAAATATGACGAGGTTTATGGGGGAATCTTTCACTGATATCTGAGTGATAAAATAATAAGGCAATCAAGGTTTCCCCTGTATAACCGGGAAATTGTGTAAATATACAGGGGAAAAGTATGTGGGGTGTGGATAAGATGAAGATCCGATGGAAGAATCAGGCAGAAGAACAGCAGGCAGAAGTTTTTTTGGAGAAAGGAAGGGCGACACCGGAAAACTTCCGGAAACTTGGGAAAAAACGGGGCGGTGACTGCCGGATCGTGGTAAAAAAAGAAGGATTTTCCGAAGAGGAATGGATACAGATGCTGTGCAATGGGGTATGCAGTCTGTACGATGGTGCATATCAGTTTTCCCGGAACGGAGTGAAGATGCTGGGAAAACAGAATGTATACGAAAACAGGGATTCACTGTGTGATTATGGAGATACCTGTTATACATTTGTATTGGAAGGCTCGGCGCAGGAAATAGCAGCGCTGGAGCGTGGGGAATTATTGGGACGTTGTAAAGGACATGCGAGAACTCTTGGAAATCTGCCGAACAATTACTTACATACCGAAGATCTGGCATCGTATGCACAGACGCTGGCGCAGGAGCTAGGAATCGACTGTGAAATCTATGGAGATCAGAAGCTGGAAGAACTTGGATGCGGCGCTCTTTTAGCAGTCAATCAGGGAAGCCGGAGAGAGGCTGCCATGGTAGTGCTTCGCTATGAGGGCGCACCGGGGGCAGACTGGACCGCACTGGTCGGAAAAGGGCTGATGTTTGATGCCGGGGGGTATCATCTGAAGTCTGTCGATGGCATGAACGGCATGAAGTACGATATGTGCGGGGCAGCGGAAATGATGGAGATACTGGAGTATCTTGCTATACAGAAAGTCGAAAAAAATGTGATGGCAGTGCTGATGCTCGCAGAAAATGTGATCAGCCCGGATGCGGTAAAGATGGGAGATGTGATCACAACGCTGGCAGGAAAGACCGTGGAAGTCTACAACACCGATGCGGAAGGACGGCTGGTATTGTGTGACGGTATCACGTTTGCGCAGCGTATGGGGGCGCGCACCGTGATAGACCTTGCCACCCTGACGTATTCGGCACAGAGTGCCCTGGGAGATCAGGTGGTTGCGCTGTTTGGCAATGACCGGGAAGTGCTTCGCATCTGGGAAGAAACAGCGGAGCAGACCGGAGAATATTACTGGCAGCTGCCGATGGGACCGATCTACCATAAGATGATCGAATGGTCGATCTGTGCGGACTTTGCCAATTATGCCCCGGGGAAAGGGGCAGGTGCCAGCGTGGCGGCATGTTTCCTGGAAAACTTTGTGGAAGATGGAACACAGTGGATCCATCTCGATATGGTGGGACCGTCCGTGGTACGCAAAGAAACCGATGAGATGGCAGAGGGAGCCAGTGGAGCGTGTATGAGTACCCTGGCGGCTTATCTGACTGGTACATCGTTTCGTAAATCACTGTACTAGAGCGTGCCTGAAAAATGATTTCCACAAACTGGGACTCGCAGCTCACGAAAAGCTTTTTTCAGACACGCTCCGGATAGCAATACACGGACGTAGAAGTTACGAAAACAGGAGAGAAGGGAAGTAGCGTTTCACAGAGAGGAAATGTTACGGGTGAAAAACGATGAATTTTACATTTGATGGCAATATCTCCAGAGAAGTTCTGGAAAATTACCTGTCCCGGAGTGTGACGGCAGCAGGTTTATATGAAAGCAAAACACTGGAAGATGATCTGCGTGCGATCCGGGAGATGGGTGTGAAATTTCTTGGAAGAGCATCAGGTATCTGGTATATGACGATGGATGACGAAGAACATTTTCGGCTGTCAAAGGAACTGGCAGACAAAGTGCATGCCCAGGATCCGGAAGTGATCCTGCAGTCCTGCGTCTTCGAGTGGATCACACGCCGTATGGAGACGGTAGAGATCCCGGATTATGTGTTTGAAGCATTTGGTATGGAACCGGAACACCGGTGTTTTCGCCTGGATGATGCGTTGTTTACAGACGAATCAAGCGGATTTACCAGTAGGAGAGAGAATCCGGCAAAAGACGGGGGGATTCCGGATCTGTCCCGGCAGGAAGCAAGACTGTGGTTTTATTACCGGGCAACTCGATATATCGACTGTGGCTATGAGGCACTCCATATGGGGCAGGTACACCTGTATACCGCGAACGATAAAGGAATGGCAAAAACAACAGAACTGTTCGGTATGATCCGCGAGTATGCGAAAATTCATGGAAGACGTCACAAGATACTGCTGGATGCACATACCCATGGGGTAAATATCCGTGGAAAATTGCTGTTTGATTATCATGCAATGCCATTTACCCGTATGCCGCTTCTGGAAGTGCCGGGAGAAGAGCTGGTACTGGTGCGCGAGGGCTACAGCGAAGGTGGAGAGAATCCAAATGGATGGTCCGCGAAAACTATGCCATACCTGATGGAATACGACAACTGGGGCGGACTGGTCGTTGATGACCGGGAAAATATACCGAGAGAAGAACTGGCCTGGAGAGACTGGTGGGGATACGACCAGATCGCCTGGTTTGCCAACCAGCCGGAGGAAGGCCGGAATCATTTTCTGGAATATACCTACAAGTGGACCGAAATCAACAATCCAAATGCATATTTCGAATTGCCGTTCCGCCGGATGATCCACAACGCGGAAGTGTCCATGAAGCGCGCAGATAACGGTCAGACGGATGCACAGGATTTCTATCAGATCAACACGAAGAGCGCAGCCTGCCCGATGGGATTCGATCAGGAAGAGACTGCAAAACGCCTATGGGCGACCGGCCACACGCTGCGGGAGAAAGCAGCCAATCCGGAGATGCTGATCCGCTATGGAGCAGAAAATGTCTGTGATGAAGAAACCGGAATGAAACTCCCGGAAAAAATTGTTGTTTACGGAGGTTTTCAGTCTCATGTGGGAGCGGTAAAGAATGACTCCAACAGTGAGCTGACCAGAATGTATTATATTGGTGATAATACGTATACCTTATCGGTGATCATTCCGTTTGCGGGAACCTACGATTATTCTATTTCCACGTATGGAACGTTGTCTGCCACCTATCAGGCAGATGGCTATCCGAGGAGCGGTTCGTCAAATAAGGCATACTTCACTACCCGGAAAGATAACACCGTGGTACGGTTCCGCTATCAGTTCATCAGTAACAAGGTGACAATAGAGATGTTTGAATAAAAACGAAACGGGTGACAGATGAAACAGTATCTGTCATCTGTTTTTTTTGTTACGGGAAATTGCTTTTCTGTAACGTAAGAAACGCTCCACGAGGATGCACACTGCGGCGTACAAGGCAGATGTCGCAAGCAATCTACGTTTCACTCCGGCCGTTGCTAAACAAGCGCCACTGGCGCGAGAATGTGCCTTGGCAGGGGACAAAGCTTTCGAAAAGAGTTTTGTCTCACTTACAGGAAAGTACTTTCTGACAAGATGCAATATATAAATATGCAAAAACGACAAATATAGACAAAGTGATACAAAAATGCACAATAAAACAAGAAAAAATTGTATAAAATTAATAAAAACTATTGAAAAATGTAAGAAAGTTGTGTATTATGAACCCATAAACAAAGAGGAAACAGGAAGAGGAACTATGAATAACGAAGGAGGTGGTATCGTGGATAGGAGGGACCATGATCGATGCCAGGAGCTTTACGTAAAATATAGGCAGTTTATGTATTGGTACGTGAAAAAACATTTTCCGGATTTGCCAGAAGAAGACATTCGTGATATCCTACAGGAGGTGTGGACATCATTATTGAATGCAATCGACAAATTATATGATAAAGGCGATGAGGGTCAGTTTGCCTGGCTGATCAGGGTGACTCAGACCAAGGTAATTGATTACTACCGTTCCAGGAAAAGAACAGAAGAACTGGGAGAAAAGATTGTTCTTGCTTTACAGGAACGACAGGAAGTCTGTTCTGTGCAGGACATAGTGATCGAAAGAATGATTGCAATGGAACTGGTAGAAGGACTGACAGAGGAAGAGCGGAGAGTACTGGCAATCGAATATTTTTCTGATACAACCGGAGAAGTTTCGAACGCTTTCAAATGCAGACGAAGCCGGCTGCGCAGAAAGATCGAAGAAAGTCTTGGGATATTCAGGAAGAAACGTCGGTAATCTATCAGCACCATGTATTCGGATGATGTTATTCACTTCACCGTGAGACGGCTCTCGCCAGAGACCGGAGAAAGGATATTCGATGAAGAAAAGAGATAAAATATATGACAGTCCGGAATACAAGCAAATCAAAGAACATCTTCCTGAAATTTTGAAAGAGCTGGAACGCGACAAAGGGCTGTCCCAATATCAGATACCGGAAGACTGGAATGGAGACTTCGAACGCATCTACCAAAAAGAACGCCGAAAAGAACAAATAAAAAGACGAATTCTCGCAGGAGCATGTGCAGCCGTGATTCTTACAATCAGTGCAGTACATATAGGAGAGCATCTGGAGTTTACATCGGTGGCTCAGGCGGATGATATTGGGAAAATTCATGAGACAGAAATAGAAGGCGATAGATATAAATATTCACTATATGGAAATTCTGATGAAAATCAAAAAGAAATTTTTGCAGAGGATGACGAAATTTTCTTTACTTGTAATGATCTAGAACAATTAAATGCTGAAATGAAAGAGAAAATAAAAGCCCCATTATTTAGTATTAATGAGAATTTGGGAAAAGAGTATTCCATCAAAGACGTAACGTATAGTAAAGTCCATAGAAATATTAATTATCGTATTGAGTGGAATGAAAAATACGTTTATGTAAATCAACAAATGCAAATAGAAGATACAGGAAGTGGGGCGGTTGATGAAAAGCAAGCGGAGAAACAAGTTTATATCGAAAGGCTTCAGCAAACAGTACCAATATATTATAGTGCTCATGATGGCAGTTTAAATTGTAATGTAGTACATGATAAATCAACGTTGTTTTTGGTCAGTAATTTAAATATTGATGAATTTGAAAAAATTATTGGAAGTATTGACTACAAATAAGGAGAGAAAAATGAAAAAATATATAGCAGTGCTATTAAGTTGTATTTTAATAATGAGCCAGGGAATCGTTATTTTTGCAGGAGAAAATGATGATGCAGAAGTGCAATATGAAATGGTAGAAATTAGTGATGAAAATATGCCGATTGGAGAGGGTATGGATGTTGTACCTTTAACACTGTATCTATCTAATGTATATACATCAATAGTTAAACTTAGTTCTACTCAGGTTAGTATCCGGGCGCAAGCGGTTTGCGCACAAACAGTAAAATCTATAAAAGTTACATATATACTGCAAAAATGGAATGGGAGTAAATGGGTTGATGTAGCATCAGCCACATCCACATCATACGATGTAAGTAATACACATAAGAGCTACGCTATATCCGGTTTATCTTCTGGAAAATATCGTTGCAAAGCAAATGCTAAAGCAACTGGCTACAATGGTTATTCTGAATCATTAGTTGGATATAGTTCAAGTATTAGCTTATAAATAACATTCGGTAAAATCCCCTTCCATCAGAATTCATCGATCTCATGAGAAGGTGGTTTTATACCCTTACTCTCCAACAATTTATCTTCCAAAAAGTAAGGGTTTCAGCCATTGCAGAGGAACAAGAGGCAACCGCATCCGCCTAAGTTCCCTGTGATGGCTTTTTTTGACTTCCTGTCCAGACAAAGCTTTGGATATAAAAATGTGGCGAAGAGATTCCCTTACGGAGGCTTCGCCACATTTTTTAAGTTTCAGGAATGTCTGTAATTTCATCTGCACGGTATTGATTAAAGATTCCGCGTACTGCCTGGTGTAGCTGTGGTTTGAGCTCTTCAAGACCTACCGGCTGCTGGTAGAGGATCGAATTGTAGCTGGTTCCACTGACCAGTTCGAGGATCATGTACATCATAAGCTCCGGAGAGTGGTAGGTATGATTGGCGTTTTGAAGCATGCTATCGTAGATGGTATGAATGGATGGAGTATCTTCGCTCGGGGTGAAGAACAGTGAGTTTTTGAAAAATCCCCAGCTCAGATGTTTGGATAAGAGGCGTACCAGATTCAGATTGTGTGCCAGCTGATCTAAAATATCATCCATAATAAAAATTACCTGATCTTCAAAATCCCTGATTTCTGTGTGCTTTAGCAATGCCAGATAAGAAGTCTGAAACACCTGGCTTGCCTTGTGGGCAATCAGGTGATTGCGGATATCGTATTTATCTTTGAAATAAAGGTAAAACGTTCCTTTTGCCACGCCTGCATTTTTAACAATATCTGCAATGGAAGTTTTATTGAATCCATTGTCTATAAAGAGAGAGAAAGCGGAATCCAGCAGGGATTCCCTTTTTTGCTGTTTGTTGTGATCGACTTTTCTCATACCGGGATCAGCCCCCTTCCTGTCGTTGTTTCCCATATTATAAGGAAATATCCACAAAAAAGTCAAATGAAAATTGGTCATTTTTATATTTTCGGAAAGTTGCATAAAATACAAAATGACTTTTAGTCAACTTTTTGTGGAATAAATATTGACTAAAAGTCATTTTTAAGGTATAACAATAAATGACCAAAGGTCAGTAAAACGACCGGCGGAAATATGATAAGAGAGGTTAAGGGAGGAATATGATATGGAGAAGCTGGGAAGGAAGATCGTCAGGTTTCGAATTCCGATATTTATCATCGGATTGTTGTTGCTGATTCCATCCGTCTTTGGATATATCAACACAAGAGTCAATTATGATGTGCTTTATTATCTGCCGGATTCCATCGAGACGATGCAGGGTCAGGATATCCTGGTGGATGAGTTTGGAACGGGAGCCTATTCGATGTTTATCTGCGAGGGCATGGAAAACAAAGATGTGGCAAAGTTAAAAGAACAGATTGAAGATGTGGAACATGTCAGCAAGGTTGTCTGGTATGACAGTTTTGCGGATATCAGCATTCCGATGGAGATGTTGCCGGAGGACATCAGAGAGGCCTTTAATGCAGACGATTCCACGCTGATGTTTATTATTTTCGATACGACGACTTCTGCCGATGAGACTATGGATGCCATCGAAAACATCCGTGCACTGGCAGGCAAACAGTGCTTCTTAAGCGGTATGTCAGCCATCGTCACCGACACCAAGAACCTGGCAGAATCCGAGGTTGCGATCTACGTACTGATTGCAGTCGTTCTCTCCTGTATCGTTCTGGCGCTGACTATGGAATCGTATCTGATCCCGGTATTTTTCCTGTTAAGCATCGGCATGGCGATTCTGTATAACATGGGAACTAATATTTTCATGGGACAGATCTCCTACATTACAAAAGCACTGAGTGCGGTCCTTCAGCTGGGTGTCACGATGGACTACTCGATCTTCCTGTGGCACAGCTATCAGGAACAGAGAGAAAAAGGCGAAGAGGATCACAAAGAGGCAATGGCAAAAGCCATTGCGGCAACGATCAAATCCGTAGTCGGAAGCTCGATTACAACGATTGCCGGATTTATCGCCCTGTGTTTCATGAGTTTTACCCTGGGTCTTGACCTTGGTATCGTTATGACAAAAGGCGTTTTATTTGGTGTGATCTGCTGTGTTACCGTACTTCCGTCCATGATCATGATTTTCGACAATGCACTGGAGAAAACAAAACATCGTCAGCTGATCCCGGATTGTCCGAAGATTTCTGATTTCGTGGTAAAACACCATGTGATCTTCGCAATCTTATTTGTGGTATTGTTTATCCCGTTTGCTTATTTCCAGGCACATGCAAGTGTGTACTACAATCTGGATGCCAGTCTTCCGGATACGCTCCCAAGTGTCCAGGCAAATACAAAACTGTCGGAAGAATACGACATGGGTGCGGCACATATGATCCTTTTGGATAAGGATCTGGATGCCAAACAGAAATACAACATGATTGCCGATATCGAAAAGGTAGACGGTGTAAAACAGGTACTTGGTCTGGAAAGTATCATTGGACCGGCATTTCCGGAGAGTATGATCCCGGAGGATGTGAAAGAAATCCTGGAGAGTGGTAACTACGAACTGATGCTGATCATGAACGAATATGCGGTAGCATCCGATGAGGTCAACAGTCAGCTGAGTGAGATCAACACGATACTGAAACAGTACGATCCGACCGGTATGTTGGTAGGTGAAGCACCGTGCACGAAAGATCTGATCGAAATCACCGACCACGACTTTGCAGTGGTCAGTGCGGTATCGATCCTGGCAGTATTCTTTATCATTTTCTTCGTATTTAAATCGATCTCCCTTCCGGTGATCCTGGTTATGGTCATCGAGGGTGCGATCTTTATCAATATGGGTATCCCGTTCCTGACGGGAACAAAACTTCCGTTCATCGCTTCCATCGTTATCGGAACGATCCAGCTGGGTGCGACCGTAGACTACGCGATCCTGATCACCAGCCGTTACGAGAAAGAGCGCGGAGAAGGTAAAAGCAAGAAAGATGCGATCCAGATTGCTCACAAAACCAGCATTCGACCGGTTATGGTATCGGCGTTCAGTTTCTTCGCCGCTACCTTCGGTGTTGGTATGTATTCTCAGATTGATATGATCAGCTCTCTGTGTCTGCTGATGGCAAGAGGCGCGCTGATCAGTATGTGTGCAGTATTATTATTCCTGCCGGCTATGTTCTGGCTGTTTGATGGAATTATTTGTAAAACCAGTCTGAATTTCAGACGGAAACATTAGGAGGAGATCGTTATGAAGAGAAAATATGTACAGGCAATGATGACAGGTATGACAGCAATGCTGGCAGTAACCGTTCCGGTAACGACTGTTGCCGCAGCGACTCCGGAAAAAGAACAGACCGTCTATGTCAATGCCGACCAGAATGGAAATGTAGAAAAAGTGATCGTCAGTAACTGGCTGAAGAATACAGACAAAGAAAGCACGCTCGAGGACAACAGCGAACTGAACGATATCACCAATGTAAAGGGTGAGGAAAGCTATACCCAGGGAAGCAATGGCAAATTGGTATGGGCCGCAGACGGCAATGACATCTATTATCAGGGAGAAACCAGCCAAGAACTTCCGGTATCGGTAAAAATGACATACTTTCTGGATGGCAGGGAAATCAGTGCTGCAGATCTGGCAGGAAAGAGCGGAAAAGTAAAGATCCGTATCGATTATACCAACAATTCTTCCCGGAACGCGAAGATCAACGGAAAGAAAGAGACAATTTACACACCTTTTATGATGGCAACCGGAATGATCCTTCCGACTGATACTTTTACGAATGTAGAAGTAACCAACGGTAAAGTGATCTCCGATGGAAATAATAACATCGTCCTGGGAATCGGGTTTCCGGGACTGTATGACAGCCTGAAACTGGGTGATCTGGATTCCTTCAAGGACAAAGAAAGCCCGGATTATGTGGAAATCACTGCAGATGTGGAAGATTTCTCCCTGGCGCTGACCGCTACCGTGGCAACTACCGGTACACTGAATGAACTGGGCCTGGATGACATCGATGATCTGGATGACTTGCAAGACAGCCTTGATAAACTGACCGAATCTTCCACCGCACTGGTAGAAGGAAGCCGTGCACTGCAGGAAGGCATCCAGGAACTGGACAGTTCCGCAGATACCCTTGTGGATGGTCTGAACAGTGCCGATGACGGCGCGGGACAGTTAAAAGATGGTATTGATACCATGAACAACAGCAAAGGAACTCTGATCTCCGGTATCGATAAACTGGTAGCCGGCATGGAAAGCCTGGGAAGCGGCGCAGGAAGTTTACAAAGTGGTGTAAAATCTTATACCGATGGCGCAGCACAGTTAAATGCCGGTATCGATCAGGTAAATACGGGAGCAAAACAGCTGAATGCGGGAATCAGTCAGTTGAATGAAAAGAAAGCAACGCTTACCGCAGGTGTTACACAGCTTTCCGAGGGCGGAAAACAGTTGGAGAGCGGAGCAGCCAGTCTGCAGTCCGGTCTGGTGGCTTACACCGGCGGAGCCGAGCAGCTGGGTGCAGGAATCCATACATTATATGATACGATGGAAGACAAACTCGGCAATGTCGGAGAACTTCCGGGTGCGGTAAGCGGACTCATGGACGGATGCAATAAACTGAGCGCAGGAGCAGCAGCGCTGCAGGCAGGAGCAGATCAGGCAGCAGCCAGTGCTTCGAAACTGAACGATGCCGTGGCAGCACTCAGCGGAGCAGTGACCGGAACCAAAGCAGCCGTATCGGCAGCACAGAGCGCTGTATCAGCGCCACAGGTTGTAACAGATGTGACAGAAGCAAGTGAGGCAGCCAGCGCAGAGGCAACGACAAAAGCAAAAGAGGCAGTGGCAGCAGAAAATGCAAAAGTAAATGAAGCAGCCAGCACACAGGCAACAGAAAAGCAGAGAGCCAATGTGGAAGCTGCTCTGAAAGCTGCAGGTGTGGATGAAGCCACAAGACAGGCAGTGTTAAATAATCTGGCAGGTATTCAGGTCAATGTGGGCGTACAGACCAGTCCGGAAGTCAGCGTCCAGGTGGATGCATCCAAGGTAAGCACTTCCATCAGCCAGGAGACAAAGACCACACTTGCAGGTGTTCAGGAGAACCTGAAGAAAGTAGAATCCGGTCTTGCCGGTGTCAGCATGACAGAAACCGAAAAACAGATGCAGTCATTGAAAAACGGAGCAGACACCGTGGCAGCAGGAACCGCAAATCTTGCCAAGAGCGCGGCAGCACTTGGCGATGCCGTAGAACCGCTGACGACATTCTCAACGATGGCACAGACCATGCTGGGAGCTGTAAATCAGCTGAAGGAAGCCAGTGATACACTGACTGCCAATGATACCACGCTGAATACCGGAGCAGCAGCTCTGGCAGAGGGAACGAAATCTCTGAACAGCGGACTGACAACCCTGGCATCCGGTGCATCCGCCCTCAGTGACGGTGTCACACAGCTGGCACAGGGCTCCGCATCCCTGACTCAGGGAACCGAAACCCTGAAAAAAGGATCTGACACCCTGATCGCAAACAACAGTACCCTGAAAGACGGAACAGCAAAACTGGTAGCAGGAAGCAGTGCCCTGATCGTCGGTGGCAGAGCTTTGCAGTCCGGTGGAAATACGTTAAGTGCAGGTATCCAGAAACTGGCAGACGGCGCCGCACAGCTGAAATCCGGGACCAAAAAACTGGCAGATGGCGGCGTTCAGCTGAAAGACGGAACCACGAAACTGGCAGACGGCTCCACAGAACTGGCAGACGGTATGGAAGAATTTGACGAAGAAGGAATCCAGAAGATTGCAGATCTGACAGGAGACGATCTGACGGCACTGATGGATCGTCTGGATGCAGTGACAGAAGCTGACAAAGACTACACCGTATTCGATGGCTGGGAGAAAGATACAAATGGCAGCGTAAAATTCATTATCGAGACGGCTGCAATCAAGTAATTGCTTCAAAAAGTTGAGAAAAATATCTGCAAAAGATAAAGTCAGGACCGGAAGAGATTCCGGTTCTGATATTATCATAGAGAAACTGAGATTCGTGGGATAAATCAAAGAAAACCGGAAATCCTAGTTTTTAGCTAGTCTTTTCAAAAATTTAAAAGAATTTTTATTGATTTTGTGTCGTAAATATGTATAATTAGGGATAAAGAGAGTTGCTATGAGCGGCTGTCTTTGAGGGATACCATAAGCCTGCATCCGCAGGTGGTTATCATATTATGAAAGAAAGAGGTTAATGTAAAATGGCAGAAATTAATTTAAGTAAGTATGGCATTACCGGAACTACAGAGGTTGTTTATAATCCTTCTTATGAAATGTTATTTGAAGAAGAAACAAAATCTACACTGGAAGGTTTTGAAAAAGGACGTGAAAGTGAACTGGGAGCAGTTAACGTTATGACTGGTGTTTACACCGGACGTTCTCCTAAAGACAAGTTCATCGTAATGGACGAAAACTCCAAAGATACTGTTTGGTGGACTTCTGACGAATATAAGAACGATAACCACCCTGCAACACAGGAAGCATGGAACTCTGTAAAAGAGCTGGCTCTGAAAGAACTGTCCAACAAGAGACTGTTCGTTGTAGATGCATTCTGCGGTGCTAACAAAGATACCCGTATGGCAATCCGTTTCATCGTAGAAGTTGCATGGCAGGCACATTTCGTAACTAACATGTTCATCAAACCTACAGAAGAAGAACTGAAAGACTTCGAACCGGATTTCATCGTATACAACGCTTCCAAAGCAAAAGTTGAAAATTACAAAGAGCTGGGTCTGAACTCTGAAACAGCTGTTATGTTCAACATTACAAGCCGTGAGCAGGTTATCGTAAATACATGGTACGGCGGAGAAATGAAAAAAGGTATGTTCTCTATGATGAACTACTACCTGCCGCTGAAAGGCATCGCTTCCATGCACTGCTCCGCAAACACAGACATGAACGGCGAAAACACAGCAATCTTCTTCGGTCTGTCCGGAACAGGTAAAACTACACTGTCTACAGACCCGAAACGTCTCCTGATCGGTGATGACGAGCACGGCTGGGATGACAACGGCGTATTCAACTTCGAAGGTGGATGCTACGCAAAAGTTATCAACCTGGATGCTGAATCTGAACCGGACATCTACAACGCAATCAAACGTAACGCACTGTTAGAGAACGTTACTCTGGATGAGAACGGAAAAATCGACTTCGCTGATAAGAGCGTAACAGAGAACACCCGTGTATCTTACCCGATCGATCATATTGAAAAAATCGTTCGCCCGATTTCCGCAGCTCCGGCAGCTAAGAACGTAATCTTCCTGTCCGCAGATGCATTCGGCGTACTGCCTCCAGTATCTATCCTGACAGAAGCTCAGACACAGTATTACTTCCTGTCTGGTTTCACAGCTAAACTGGCTGGTACAGAACGTGGAATTACAGAACCGACTCCTACTTTCTCCGCTTGCTTCGGCCAGGCATTCCTGGAACTGCATCCTACAAAATATGCAGAAGAGCTGGTTAAGAAAATGGAAAAGAGCGGTGCAAAAGCATACCTGGTTAACACAGGTTGGAACGGTACCGGAAAACGTATCTCCATCAAAGATACCCGTGGTATCATCGATGCTATCCTGAGCGGAGATATCAAAACAGCTCCTACAAAGACTATTCCGTACTTCAACTTTGAAGTTCCGACAGAACTGCCGGGCGTAGACAGCGGAATCCTGGATCCTCGCGATACTTACGCAGATGCAGCTCAGTGGGAAGAGAAAGCGAAAGACCTGGCTGACAGATTCATCAAGAACTTCGCTAAATACGAAGGAAATGAAGCTGGTAAAGCTCTGGTAGCAGCTGGTCCTCAGAAATAATTAAAAAATATAAAGTGTTCAAACGATAAAAGAACTGCCGCTATCCGAAGTGATTCGGATGCGGCAGTTTTTGCATATTCGGAAAAGCTGAGAATAATATAGTGGTTTGCCAGAAAATAAGCGGCAGGATACCGGGTTTTTAATATGGATATCCTGTCGCTTATTTTATCTCGTTATGGTTACATAAGAATTTAAGACCGCAGATATTTGATACAGGAAAGCGCGGCCTTCGCTCCTTCACCGACTGCCACGGAAACCTGCAGGATCCCGCCGATACAGTCGCCTGCAGCAAAAACGCCCGGGAGTCCGGTATCCATCTGTTCATTGACAATGATCCGTTCATCTTCGAGCCGGATACCAAGTTTCCGTGCAAGATCGCTTCCCTTCGCAGTGCCGAGTGCCATGAAAAGGCATGCCGGGTGAATCTGCGTGCCGTCTTCCAGACAGACAGCCTCCAGTGTATCTGTGCCGACAAGTTCCAGAACCGGTGTCTGAATGATCGTAACTTCCGGTGGGAAGTCAACGGAAGGTTCCAGCCCGTTAGTCAGAAGCGTGACGGAGTCGACGATCGGGAGAAGTTCCTGGACTTCATGAAGGGCGTACTCGCCATTTCCAAGGACGGCGACAGATTCACCGCGGTAGAGAAAAGCATCACAGACGGCACAGTAGCTGACGCCATGTCCTTCGAGCTGCGCGAGATTCTTAATTTTCATTGTTTTTCTGGAAGTACCGGTGGTGAGAATGATGGCGCGGGCTTCGATCTGTGTGGAGGCGGTAGAAATCAGATAGTTTCCGTTCCAGCTGATCCCCACAACCTCATCCTGTAAAAGAGTACCGCCAAGACGCTGTACCTGTGTTCTTCCATTTTCAATCAGTTCATGGCCGGAGAGGGGACGCTCCAGTCCAAAATAATTTTCGATTTTTTCTGCTTTTTCCAGAGCCCCGTTGTCTTTTCCGATGACAGTAGTGGAAAATCCACCCCGGAGCATATAAAGAGCGGCGGACAGACCAGCCGGTCCACTGCCGATGATAACTACATCCTGCATAAAGATCGCCTCCTTGTATGTTTAGAGCGTGTTTGAAAAAGGCTTTCTGCAAAATGGGGCGTGCAGATTGCGGGAATGATTTTTCAAACACGCTCTAGTGTAAGTATAGTCAAAAACAGAGGAAAAAGCAAAGAAATCATCTGTGACATGGTCACATAGAAATGCAGTTACTTCTCACTGATCATATCCCGTGGGGTATTATTGTGAGCGAAGATCACAGAAAACCCGAGACATACCGCGCGAATTTGTGCAATCAGCAAGAATTCTGTGCATCGCGAAACGAACAGTAATCTTGCAACTTTTCTGATTTCGTACTATGATGGTGCAGAGAGAAAGTGCAGCGTAACTGTAAAGATACGGAACAGTTATCATGTCAGAACAGAGACAGAAAGAGGACATACATATGAGAACAGAACGTTTATTTTATAAAGATTCTCACCAGACCGTCTGCCAGGCAAAAGTGCTTGCGTGCAGAGAGGTGAAGAAAGGATATGAGATCCTTCTGGATCAGACCGTATTTTATCCGGAAGGGGGCGGACAGCCATGCGACATCGGAACCATGAACCGGGTGGAAGTTATGGATGTACAGGAAAAGGACGGAGAAATCTGGCATCGGACGCGGGAAGCGATCCAGGAGGGGACAGAAGTGACCTGCAGGATCGACTGGGAGCGCAGATTTGACCTGATGCAGCAGCACTCCGGCGAACATCTGATCAGCGGACTGATCCATGAAAAATACGGTTATAACAACGTAGGATTTCACATGGGAAGCGAGACGATCACGCTGGATGTGGACGGCGAAGTGCCGGAAGCGGTGCTGAAAGAGATCGAGGCGAAGGCAAATCAGTATGTATGGGAGAATCATCCGATTGAGATCACTCATCCGTCGGAGGAAGAACTGAAAACGCTGCCTTACAGAAGTAAGAAAGAACTGACCGGTGATGTGCGGATCGTAACCTGGCCGGGGATGGATATCTGTGCCTGCTGTGGTGTTCATGTAGACTTTTCCGGTGAGATCGGACAGATCACTCTGGTATCCGCACAGAAATTTAAAGGTGGTATGCGTATCGAGATGCTCTGCGGCAGACGGGCACTGGAATATACCAATCAGTTAAAAGAACAGAACCGCAGGATCTCCCAGCTGCTGTCCGCAAAATGGAATGACACTGCAGATACAGTGGAAAAATTACAGAAAGAATATCAGCAGTTAAAATTCCGTATGGTAGGAATGGAACTGAAAAAAATCGAGACGATCGCAGCGCAGACAGCAGGATGCGGCGATCAGCTGTTGTTCGAGGAAGATATGTCACCGGACAGCGTAAGAAAGCTGGCTTCTGATGTGATGGAAAGCTGTGGCGGTCGCTGCGCGGTGTTCAACGGCAACGATGAAAACGGCTATCGTTATATCATCGGAGAAAAAGACGGAGATCTTCGTGAATTTGTAAAAGAGATGAACCGGAAATTACAGGGACGGGGTGGCGGAAAACCGTTTTTCGTACAGGGTTCCGTACAGGCATCCAGAAAGGAAATCGAAACATTTTTTGCTTCGTAAGGTAGCGTATGGCGAAGATACACGGATTTAACAAACTGACGTTGCTGGATTACCCGGGACGGCTGGCAGCCACCATTTTTCTCGGTTCCTGTAATTTCCGGTGTCCGTTCTGTCACAATGCCGGTCTGGTGCTGGCACCGGAGAGTGAGCCGCTGATCGAGACGGAGGAAGTTCTGAAAGTGCTCAGAAAGAGAAAAGGAATCCTGGACGGTGTCTGTGTGACCGGCGGGGAACCGACGCTGGATCCGGGACTGACCGGACTGCTGGCACAGATCAAAGAACTGGGGTATCCGGTCAAATTGGATACGAACGGAACCCGCCCGGCACTGGTGAGGGAACTGGTTGACGCGGGGCTGGTGGATTATGTAGCGATGGATATCAAAAACAGTCAGGAAAAATATGCAAAGACCGCCGGGATCAGCCATCCGGATCTGGAAAGCATCACCCGTATGGTGGAATATCTGAAATCGGGTGTGGTGGACTATGAATTCCGCACCACAGTCGTGAAGGAGCTTCACAAACGGGAAGATATCGAAGCCATAGGGCAGTGGCTTTCCGGGAGCCGGCGGTATTTTCTGCAGAACTATAAAGAGTCGGAGCAGGTGATTCGTCCGGTATTCACGTCTTACTCGCGCGAGCAGCTGGAGAATTTTCAGCAGATTCTTCGGAAAACGATTCCACAGGTTGAGATTCGGGGGATATAGGATCGGGATTTTGCGGTTCGGTGTGGATCGTCCGGTACCAGTAGCCGAAATGTCCGGGTTGTGCAGTTTTTGCCCGGGCGGACTTAAAGTAGGGGAAACCGAACAGATTGGCGAGCAGCCGTTCCCGCTCCTCATAGATGCCGGGGACAGCCAGAATGTAGCAGATGGTGTCCTCATGTTCCATCTTTCCGAGAAGAAAATGCTGGAAGGCGTGGCTGCCATAGAGAAAAAACTGGTTGTTGCCACAGGAAACTCCGAAAGAGCCAAGAAGAGAAAGATCTTTCGGGGATAATTGCAGGCAGTTGTGGATTTCTTCATCGAAAAACGGTGTAACATGTGGATAACTTTCGGTCAGCCGTTTCCAGGAAAATGAGGGAGTCTGTGTACGGGCAGGCGCGGTGGCGGAAGAACGGAAGGAGTCCGATGCGGGCTCTGGATCCGGGTGTGTGCTGACAGTGTTTGTCTCCGGGGATTCCGGCTGTTCCAGCGAGGCTGCCCGAAGAAGCGGCGCGGATTCCGGCAAGAGTAGATCTTCCGGTGAAATCTTACAGTCACTCCAGCAAGTGGCGTAACGTTGTCCGGTTTCGCAGACAACGATGAGACCGTCGATATCATCAAGATTCCAGCTGGTGTTGCAGATACTGGTGTCTGCAATCCGGAACTGACCGTATACATTGCCCTGTTTCCAGGAAGGATTGCCGAGAAACAGACCGTGCAGTGCGCCGGGACGGGCGACAAATGCGTAGGCGCGAAAGACAGGAATAAACGGGCAGGCGGGAAGAGTCATATGAAGTTCCAGACAGCACTGGTGATTTCGGACCTCGACACGGACAAATCCGCGGTTTTTTCCCTTTTTCCGGTGGTCGTATTCGTAAAGATAAGAAACAAAACGTTTGTATGCAGACAAAATGGACACTTCCTTTTTGGAGTATTCTATGGTAGCATATGCAAAGAAGAAACAAGATATGATGACAGGAAAGCGGAAGAATGATGGATGAGAAGAAAATGGATGAACGGTTTATGCGGGAGGCGATCCGACAGGCACGAAAAGCAGGTGCACTGATGGAAGTGCCGATCGGGTGTGTGATCGTTTACGAAGGAAAGATTATTGCAAGAGGATACAACCGGAGAAATACAGATAAAAATACGATCTCCCATGCGGAACTGAATGCGATCCGAAAAGCGAGTAAAAAGCTGGGCGACTGGCGGCTGGAAGGGTGTACGATGTACATCACTCTGGAACCGTGTCAGATGTGCGCCGGAGCTATTGTCCAGGCGAGAGTTAGCCGGGTGGTGATCGGAAGCATGAACCCGAAAGCGGGATGCGCCGGATCGATCCTGAACCTTCTGGAGATGGAACAGTTCAATCATCAGGTAGAAGTTACCCGTGGCGTTTTACAGGAAGAGTGCTCCCAGATGCTCAGTGGATTCTTCAAAGAACTGCGTGAAATCAAGAAGCGGCAAAAACGGGTATTGACGGAAGAAAAACAAGGAAGTATAATGAATAGCGAATCTGCTGATTCGTAACACCATGGAGATGTACCCAAGTGGCTGAAGGGTCCGCACTCGAAATGCGGTAGGTCGGGCAACCGGCGCGAGAGTTCAAATCTCTCCATCTCCGTAACCAATGCAACAGAAGAAGGCTGCGAAGTTTATTTTGAAAAAAATATACTTCGCAGCCTTCTTCTGTTGCATTGCATATCAATAATTGGTCCGGTGGACTGATTTTAACGACAAATACAAGTGTCTTGGAAAAACCTCCCGTCAACCACCCACCCCCTACAAAAATAGCCAACCCCAGCCCGGAGGGATGCAAATAAGGGAAGGGACAGCATTTTGTGCGCGGTTAGAGCGAGTTTTAAGATCCTGTGCTTACGTAGACTTTTGCTTGGGTCAGCTGACCCAAGCAAATATAGTCGGAGTTAGCACATAGCTTAAAATCGCTCTGCGCACTGCTGTCCCTTCCCTTATTTGCATCCCTCCGGGCGTCCCCCGTTGGCTATTTTTCAAACTTTAAAAGCGCACCGCCCTTCGAACTTCCTCCACAGACGTTACTTCTGCAGTTAACTCGGCCCAGGCACCCTTACGGCACACAGAAGGTTCTGCTTAGTGCTGCTCCATTCCTGACCTGACACGGTTCACAGATTCCTGTTGCGTAAGACCCAGACGTCAACGCCACTTACAGAAGGCAGCTCTGCAAAGAAAAGCCCTCAGTTTGGTATCACCCCTGCTGTAGCGGATTGCAGGTACAGGGCACCGCTAACTCCCCGGCTGCGCAGGATTCAGTATATCGTGTTTTTTTTTATTTGTCAATCTGAATCCTGATATTTACATGATATTTACTTGTGAGAGTGGCAAAAATGGGCTATAATAATAAACAGATGATTGTGAAAAAAATTTGTAACCGGGGCAGTGAAAGACCGGGTGCAAAAATCTGAAAAGAAGGACGGAAAAAAGGTATGAAGAGAATAGGTTTACTGACAAGCGGCGGCGACTGTCAGGCTCTGAACGCGACCATGCGAGGCGTAGTAAAAGGACTTTCCCACAATATTGATGATCTGGAGGTCTATGGATTCATGAACGGATACAAGGGTCTGATCTACGGAGATTATCGAATGCTGACAGCAAAAGATTTTTCCGGTATTCTGACCCGTGGCGGTACGATCCTCGGTACATCCCGTCAGCCATTCAAACTGATGCGTACACCGGATGATAACGGACTGGACAAAGTAGAAGCGATGAAACAGAACTATCATAAACTGAATCTGGATTGTCTGGTGATTCTTGGCGGTAACGGAACTCAGAAGACTGCAAACCTGTTAAGAGAAGAAGGTCTGAACATTATTCATCTGCCGAAAACCATCGATAATGATATCTGGGGTACAGACATGACCTTCGGTTTCTACAGCGCAGTGAATATTGCAACAGAAGCCATCGACTGCATCCATACAACCGCATCCTCCCACAATCGTGTATTTATCGTGGAAGTTATGGGACATAAAGTAGGCTGGCTGACCCTGTACGCAGGAATCGCCAGCGGCGCAGACGTTATCCTGATTCCGGAGATTCCATATGATATTGATAAAGTAGTGGGAGCCATTGAGAGAAGAAAGAGAAACGGAAGCGGATTTACGATTCTGGCAGTAGCAGAAGGTGCGATTTCCAAAGAAGATGCACAACTTGGTAAAAAAGAACTGAAAAAGAAAATGGAAGAAGACAGAAAACTTTACCCATCTGTTTCCTATAAAGTGGCAAAAGAGATCGAAGACCGTACCGGTATGGAGATCCGCGTAACGGTTCCGGGACATACCCAGAGAGGTGGAAGCCCGTGTCCGTACGACCGTGTACTGTCTACCAGACTTGGATCTGCAGCAGCAAAACTGATCCTGAACGATGAGTATGGTTACATGGTAGGTCTGATCAACGGAAAGACAAAAAAAGTTCCGTTGGAAGAGTGTGCAGGAAAACTGAAGGTGGTAACACCGGATGCACAGGAGATCAAAGATGCCAAAAGAATCGGTATCAGTTTCGGTGACTGATACAGAAAAAGTACAGCTGTGAAATTATGGAACAGTTATAAAAAGTAATGTAACAGAGGGAGAAGGGCTGGTCTTTGTGACAGCCCTATCTCTTTGTTGCATTTTGGCTTGTGTGTCTCGGGAGTTTGTCATATTCATATAAAAATACCTCGAGAGACAGTGGTTACTGAACAGTTACAATTTATGACAGATTGAGGAGAGGCAGAGAAATATGAGCTATACCGCTCTATATCGTAAGTTCCGTCCTGACACATTCGAGGATGTCAAAGGACAGGATCATATCGTAACAACTTTAAAAAATCAGATTCGTGCGGATCGTATCGGTCACGCATTTTTGTTCTGTGGAACCCGTGGAACCGGTAAAACGACCGTGGCAAAGATCCTTGCAAAAGCGGTCAACTGTGAGCAACCGGTGGACGGCAGTCCATGTAACGAGTGCCCGACCTGTAGGGCGATACAGGCGGGAACATCCATGAATGTGATCGAGATCGATGCGGCATCTAACAACGGTGTCGACAACATCCGTGAGATCCGGGAGGAGGTTACCTACCGTCCCACACAGGGAAAATACAAGGTGTATATCATTGATGAGGTGCATATGCTGTCAGCAGGTGCATTTAACGCACTGTTAAAAACTCTGGAGGAACCACCGTCCTATGTGATCTTTATTCTGGCAACCACCGAATCCCACAAGATTCCGGTGACGATCCAGTCCAGATGTCAGAGGTATGATTTTCACCGTATTTCCATCGATACGATCGCCGGACGGCTGCGGGAACTGATGGAGAAAGAACAGATTCCGGTGGAAGAGAAAGCACTGCGCTATGTGGCGAAAGCAGGAGACGGTTCCATGCGAGACGCACTGAGTCTTCTGGATCAGTGCATCGCCTTCTATCTGGGACAGGAACTGACCTTTGACAAGGTGCTGGAAGTGCTGGGAACCGTAGATACGGAAGTGTTCAGCAAACTGCTTCGCAAAGTGCTGGAGCAGGATGTCACCAGCTGCATCCATATTCTGGAAGATCTTCTGGTCAATGGAAAAGAACTGGGACAGTTTGTCAATGATTTTACCTGGTATCTGCGAAATCTCCTGCTGGTCAAGACATCGGAAGATGCGGAAGAAGTTCTGGATGTATCTTCGGAAAATCTGAAAGCGCTGCAGGAAGAAAGTCAGCTGATCGATACCGATACGCTGATGCGCTATATCCGCGTGTTATCTGAACTTTCCAACAACCTGCGAAATGCCACACAGAAACGTGTGCTGGTGGAAGTGGGATTGATTAAATTATGTAAACCTGCAATGGAAACAAACCTGGATTCCGTACTGGACCGGCTCCGGGTGCTGGAAGAGCAGATGGAAAAGGGAATTCCGATGGCGGCAGTTCAGTCTTTGCCGGGTTATGCGGGAATGAACGACGGTATTCCGGTACAGCCAACCCAGGCAGCACCATCTGCACCGGAGAAGAAACCGGAAAAAGCAGCGCCGGAGGATCTGCAGCGGATCAAGGAAAACTGGAAAAATATCGTGATGCAGACACAGGGGATGTTCAAGACATTTTTAACAACCGCTGTGCCGAAATATAATGGAAATACCGGGGAGAATAAATTATATGTGGAATTCTCCAACGACCTGGCGCAGACCTGTGTAGATGATCCGGATAAAAAACAGCTGCTGGAAGATCTGATTTTACAGATGACGGGAAAAACCGTGGAAGTGGAGATGCTTTTAAAGAAAACAAATATGCATCAGGACTTGGCAGAAATCTCGGTTGATGATATATTAAAACAGACGGTTCACATGGATATCGTGGTAGAAGAAGAACCGGAAGACGAGTAAAAGATGCAAAAATATGATTTAAGAGAAAACAGGAGGAACCAATCGTGGCAAAACGTGGTGGCTTTCCAGGCGGCATGGGTATGCCTGGTAATATGAATAATCTGATGAAACAGGCGCAGAAGATGCAGAAACAGATGGAAGAGAATCAGAAAGCGCTGGAAGAGAAAGAATTTACGGCAGCAGCAGGCGGCGGAGCCGTAGAAGTGACCGTAAGCGGTAAAAAAGAAGTGACCAAAGTCAAACTGGCAGAAGAAGTTGTAGATCCGGATGACGTAGAGATGTTAGAGGATCTGATCATGGCAGCTACCAACGAAGCACTTCGCAAGATGGAAGCTGAGACACAGGCTGTGATGTCCAAACTGACCGGTGGTCTGGGTGGAGGATTCCCGTTCTAAGATGGAATACTACAGCAGTCATATCAGCAAATTAATCGAACAGCTGTCAAGACTTCCGGGTATCGGCGCAAAATCAGCCCAGCGCCTGGCGTTTCACATCATCAATATGCCCCAGGATCAGGTAGAACAGCTTGCGGGTGCGATGACCAGCGCGAGATCGAATGTCAGATACTGCAAAGAATGCTTTACTCTGACTGATCAGGAACTGTGTCCGATCTGTGCCAATCCGAAGCGAAACCATAAACAGATCATGGTTGTGGAAAATACAAGAGATCTGGCAGCTTATGAAAAAACCGGCAAGTACGAGGGCGTGTACCATGTCCTTCACGGAGCTATTTCCCCGATGCTGGGGATCGGTCCGGGAGATATCCGGTTAAAAGAGCTGATGCTGCGTCTGCAAAAAGATGTGGATGAAGTGATCATTGCCACCAATTCCAGTCTGGAAGGGGAGACGACAGCCATGTATATCAGCAAACTGATCAAACCTACCGGTATCAAAGTGAGCCGTATCGCAAGCGGTGTTCCGGTCGGCGGTGATCTGGAGTACATCGATGAAGTAACACTACTGCGTGCACTGGAAGGACGCGTAGAATTATAAGGAAAAAACGATGGCAAAGAAGAAAGCAACTTCTATGGATGTGGCCCGGGAAGCAGGAGTTTCCCAGGCCACTGTTTCTATGATACTAAATAAAAAATATAACGTATCTTTCTCCAAAGAGACGATCCGTCAGGTGACAGAGGCGGCAGAAAAGCTGGATTATCACCTGCCAAAACAGCGGATCCGCCGGTCGGCAAAGAGCAGAAAACTTCTGGTTGTGTTCTGCCCGACACTGACAAACCCTTATTATGTCATGCTGCTGCAGGGCATCGAAGCCATGGCAAAAGAATACGGGTACGGCGTGTTTGTCTGCAACACCCAGAGGGATCTGAAGATCGAGGAAAATTATCTGCGGATGATGCGGGAAGTGCAGCCGCTGGGAATCATCTATGCCTGTAACCCAAGTTTCAGCCGCCAGGTGGCAGAACTGTCCGGAGAGATCCCGGTGGTTGTGATCAGCAACCGTGACGATGAATTTTCAATTGATGCGGTGGCTCTGAACAATCAGAAACCGGGGATCCTGATGGCGCGTCATCTACTTGAACTGGGGCATCGGGATGTGGCATTTATCGCGCCGCCGCTGACGGCGAGACAGCACCAGCGGCAGAAACGTGTGGGTGGTTTCCTGATGGAATTTGAAAAAGCGGGACTTTCAGACCATGTGCTGGTGCGCTCTGCGGCAGACAGCAAAGATACGGAGATCCCGAATATTGAGTCAGAGTACCGGATGGGATATGATCTGACCGTGGAACTGCTTCGGGAAGGACAGCCGGTTACAGCGATCGCAGCACTGAATGATATGATGGCATTTGGTGCGATGGATGCCCTTCTTGAGCGTCAGTACCGGATCCCGGGAGATATCTCGGTGGTGGGGTGTGACAACACTTTGTTTTCCAGGTTCCATACCATTGGACTCACAACAGTGGAACATTTCGTGGATCAGAAAGGGCGGGATGCCTGTGATATCATCCTTCGAAAGATCGAATCGCAGAAGAGTTACCGCAAGGGAGACGAACCTACCAGTATTTACCATATCGAGTATGAACCGCGTCTGATCGTCCGCGGAAGCACCGGATATGCGCCGGATGAAAGCAACCATGAAAAAAAGAAAAAATAAATGGTTTCTGTGGAAATATTAATAATAAAATAGATGAGAAAACAGCGAAAATAAAGGAAAAAACCTGAATAAACGATGAAAAACATAGCATACATTAATTAATAACAGTCAATTATTAATAAAAAATACTATTTATAAATACGCAAGCCTGTTGACCACAAAAACAAATCTGCTATACTGAGGGCAGAAAAGAAAAAACACCGTAACTGTGAAGGTACTGAACAGTTACAAAACACCGAAAATAACCGGGCAGATTTCAGGAAAAACAGGAGGACAAAACAATGAGATTTTTCATCGACACCGCGAAAGTAGAAGACATCAAAAAAGCAAATGACATGGGCGTGATCTGTGGCGTTACCACAAACCCTTCCCTGATCGCAAAAGAGGGAAGAGACTTTAAAGAGGTCATCAAAGAGATCACTTCTATTGTAGACGGACCGATCAGCGGTGAAGTAAAAGCGACTACCGTAGACGCAGAAGGCATGATCGCGGAAGGAAGAGAGATCGCAGCGATCCATCCGAACATGGTTGTAAAGATCCCTATGACAGTAGAAGGTCTGAAAGCCTGCAAAGTGCTGACCGCAGAAGGCATTAAAACAAACGTAACACTGATCTTTACTGCAAACCAGGCACTGCTGGCTGCAAGAGCCGGTGCAACCTACGTTTCTCCGTTCCTGGGAAGACTGGATGATATTTCCACAAGAGGTGTGGATCTGATCCGCGAGATTGCTGAGATCTTCGATGTTGCCGGTCTGGATACACAGATCATCGCAGCAAGTGTAAGAAATCCGATCCACGTAACAGATTGTGCGCTGGCAGGTGCTGATATCGCAACGGTTCCATATGCAGTAATCGAACAGATGACAAAACATCCTCTGACCGATGCCGGAATCAAAAAATTCCAGGATGATTACAAGGCAGTATTCGGCGAGTAGGGGCTGAGAAGAAGCACGAGCATAAAAAAGTATAGAGTCTTGCAATATTTTTGAAAATATGGCATACTAGAGCGGGTTTGAAAAAGGCTTTCTGCAAAATCTCCCACAAAGTGGGGCTTGCAGATTGCGGGAATGATTTTTCAGACACGCTCTAAGACGACGAATGAGCAATCATGTGTAACTGTGAAGAAAATGAACAGTTACAGTAATTCTAAGCAGTGTACGGAAAGGAGTACAGAATGAACAAACTGGAGCTTCAGAAAGTAGCAAATGAAGTCCGCAAAGGAATCATAACCTCAGTTCATGCTGCAAAAGCAGGACATCCGGGCGGATCTTTATCAGCAGCAGATATTTTCACATACTTGTATTTTGAAGAGATGAACGTGGATCCGAAAGATCCGAAAAAAGCAGATCGTGACCGCTTTGTACTGTCCAAAGGACATACAGCGCCAGCTCTTTACAGCGCACTTGCACAGAAGGGATATTTCCCGGTAGAAGATCTGGAAACCTTACGTCATCTTGGATCTTACCTGCAGGGACATCCGGATATGAAACATATCCCGGGTGTAGATATGTCCAGCGGTTCTCTGGGACAGGGAATCTCTGCAGCGGTGGGTATGGCGATCGCAGGCAAGATGGACAATGCCGATTATCGTGTATACACGCTGTTAGGTGACGGTGAGATTCAGGAAGGACAGGTATGGGAAGCTTCCATGATGGCAGGATTCCGCAAACTGGATAACCTGGTAGTGATCGTAGATAACAACAATCTGCAGATCGACGGAGCAATTGATGAAGTTTGTTCTCCATATCCGATTGATAAAAAATTCGAAGCATTTAACTTCCATGTGATCAATATCGACGGCAATGATTTTGATCAGATCGATGCAGCATTCAAAGAAGCAAAAGCAACCAAAGGAATGCCGACAGCAATCATCGCACACACTGTAAAAGGAAAAGGCGTATCCTTCATGGAAAATCAGGTAGGCTGGCATGGAACCGCTCCGAACGACGAGCAGTATGCAGTAGCAATGGAAGAACTGGAAAAGGCAGGTGAAGCATTATGTCAGAAGTAAAGAAAATTGCAACCAGAGAAAGTTATGGTAACGCCCTGGTAGAACTGGGAAAAGAGCATGAAAACCTGGTAGTTCTGGATGCAGACCTGGCAGCTGCCACCAAAACCGGTATGTTTAAGAAAGTATTTCCGGAACGCCACATCGACTGCGGTATCGCTGAGTGTAACATGATCGGTATCGCAGCAGGTCTTTCTACCGCAGGAAAAGTTCCGTTTGCAAGTTCTTTCGCAATGTTTGCGGCAGGCCGTGCTTTTGAACAGGTAAGAAACTCTGTAGGATATCCGCACCTGAACGTAAAGATCGGTGCAACACACGCCGGTATCTCCGTAGGAGAAGACGGTGCCACACATCAGTGTAACGAAGATATCGCCCTGATGCGCACGATCCCGGGTATGGTTGTCATCAATCCGTCCGATGATGTGGAAGCAAGAGCGGCTGTAAAAGCAGCATACGAATATCAGGGACCGGTATATCTGCGCTTTGGTCGTCTGGCAGTGCCGGTGATCAATGACCGCCCGGACTACAAGTTCGAGATCGGTAAAGGTGTAACTTTAAGAGAAGGCAAAGATGTGGCGATCATCGCTACCGGCCTGTGCGTAAACTCTGCACTGGAAGCAGCTGAAAAACTGGCAGCTGACGGTATTCAGGCAAAAGTTGTGAACATTCATACCATCAAACCACTGGATGAGGAACTGGTCGTTGCAGTGGCAAAAGAATGCGGTAAAGTAGTTACTGTAGAAGAACATTCCGTAATCGGCGGTCTGGGAAGCGCAGTCTGCGACGTACTGTGTGAGAAAGCTCCGACTCCGGTACTGAAGATCGGTGTGCAGGATGTATTTGGCGAGTCCGGTCCTGCAGTAAAACTTCTGGAAAAATACAAACTGGACGGTCAGGGTGTATACGAGCAGGTCAAAGCATATATGTAATTATTTAAAAAAATAAATGTACAGAACTTTACAGTAAGAGAACACTTACGGTATAATAAAACAGGGAATGGAGAGAAAGTTTCTCCATTCCCTGTTTTATAAAGTTGAAAAAGATGTCTGTATAAAAACTGTACAGCAGGAAAATATAGGAGATCAGAAAAATGCCAGAAAAAATGTCAGCAAACCGGGCAAGAGATTCACGGGAGACGGTCAGAAGAAAACGGAGAGAACACACAAAAGAGAATCTGGAATTCTATGAGTGTATTCGTGATATCGTCAGTCATCCGGCTGTTCTGGAAATGAAAAAGTATTATCAGCACTGCGATACCGACTGTTATGAACACTGTCTGGATGTGGCATACAATAATTATAAAATCTGCAAAAAACTGGGTCTGGATGCCCGCTCAGCGGCGAGAGGCGGCATGCTCCACGATCTGTTTTTGTATGACTGGAGAGAACACAGCAAAGAGACGGGAGACCGGCTGCACGCCATCACCCATCCGATCACTGCCTATCGAAATGCCTGCAAATATTTTCATCTGAACAAGGTGGAAAAAGAAGTAATTACCAAGCATATGTGGCCGGTATCCGTGATTCCGCCAAGATACCCGGAAACGTATGTGATCTGCCTGACAGACAAATACTGTGGTTCCCGGGAAATCATGGATCATTATGCAAAAGTATTACAGAACAAATACTGGGGTAAACCATTTGCGTGGTTTTTAAAACGGATCTTTGAGAAGGTGCCGCGCTCAGACCTGCTTCAGGAGATGCTGCCGGAACTGGTTTCGATGGAGAGTGTAGCCAGCCCGGATTCCTCCTTTGCCCAGCAAAGATCCCGTCGTTCTTCCCTGTGGAACCATCCGTCAGGAAGAAGGCCGCGTCGTTCATAGACAGGTGAAAAGGTATGAAGGATTCCATCGGTGATAGTATCTGCCATCTGCACGACAAAAGAAAGACGTGTGGTCTGTAAGAGAAAATGTTCAAAAGAACCGGAAGCGTTAAGAATTCCGGTAATATGGAGATCGCCAACCGCCGGGAGACTTTTGTGTACTCCGGATCCGGGATGAATCGGCCCGATACCGGCGGTGATATACCCGATATGTTTCTGAGAGCCGAGAGAGGCATCCACTGCGAGAATCAGCGCAGATGGATGTCTTTTTTTGATGTCTGCAAGTACGGATTCGAGATTCAGCGCATGAACCGGCGCATCCAGTGTTCCGTAAATATGGATATTTTTCCAGCGATGTCTGGAAAGCTGCTGACCGATCAGAGGACCAAGACTGTCGCCTGTGATCCGGTCACTTCCGATGCAAAGAATGATAATTTCTTTCCAGGACCGGTCAATCTGTCCGATGCATTTTTTCAGCACATGAGCCAGTTCAGTGCTGGCGGTGCGTTTCTTTTCTCTGATATAATATGAAACTTCTCTGCGCATTCAGCTCACGCGTCCTTTCTTTGGGGATCCTATGGTATGCAGTAACCGGGAGAGTACAGAAGAGTTACGGAATTTACCTATATTGTACCCGTGGCGATGAAAAAATATGCCCGTTCGTTTTCCAAACAGAAAAGAAATCGCAGAAAATGTCGATAAAAAATCTGTATCTTCCTGCACAAAGCGGCAAAATCCGCATGGAAAACGGCGTATACTGTGGGCTAAAAGGGGTGAAGAGTATGATCGAAGTCATCTATAAAGAAGAAACCGATACTACAAAAGAAACTGCAGAGTACGTGAAGCTGCCAAATAACGTAAGACAAATCGGAGAAATCAAAGGGAAGAAAAAAATATATATGGAAGACTATGTCTACACCTTTTTGAAAAAGATCGCAAGAAATCCTCACGGAGACGAGGTGGCGGCGATTTTGTTTGGTTCCTGTCACTGGACCGGGCAGGGCGATTATATTTTTATCCGGAGCGCCCTGCAGATCCGGGATCTGGAGCTTTCGCCGGAACATATCCGTTTTGACGATAAAGTATGGGGACAGGTGTATGAAGACAGTAAAAAATATTTTCCGGAGCAGGAAATTGTCGGGTGGTTTGCCGGGTTTCCGGGATTTAATATGGAAATTACCGAAGAAATCCGTAAGACACATCTGGATCATTTTGCCGGCAATGACAAAGTGTTGTTTCTGATGGAGCCGGGTGAGATGGAAGAGGCGTTTTATGTCTATGAGAATAATCAGCTGGTACGTGTGCCGGGACATTTTATTTATTATGAAAAAAATGATCCGATGCAGGCGTATATGATCGATATGAGTGAGAATAAATCCATCGAGGAGACAGAACATGTACCGGACCGTGCTGTGATCGATTTCAGGAGGACGGTGAGAGGAAAGAAAAAAGAGACGACGGAGTCAGAGAAGAGTGAAAAAGCGAAAAAACATTCTGCGCGAAATCGTTGGCTTGCCGGGGCGTGCTGTGCGGCGGCGATGCTTGCGGTAGGTCTGCCTTATCTGAGACAGTATCAGAATGTTGAGGAAGTGGTACAGACAGAAGGACAGAGTGTTGCAGTGACCAGTGAGGCACAGAAAGCTGCTGAAGAACCACTGCTTTCTCCGATGGCAACTGAAGAGCCGGAAGAGAGTCTGGCACCGGTTCCGACACAGGATACCACCCAGGAGAGTCTGAATCCACAGGCGAACGGGGAAACATCGGAAGAAGTCAGTATACCGCCCACCCAAGAACCCATGCAGCAGGAAGAAAAAAAGGAAGAACAGCAGACAACAGCTGATATTAAGACTATCACATATACGATTCAGAGAGGGGACACCCTCACAAGTATCTGTCAGAAACAATATGGGACGATCAGCCGGATCAATGAAATCTGTCAGTTGAACGGAATTTCTCCGGAAGATATTATTTATGCAGGCGGAAAACTTTTGTTGCCGGAATCATAAGCGGTGCTTTGAGCAGAAATAGAAATTGCCGAAGGGAAGACAATGTGCTATGATAAAAAACAGTAAAAAAGGAACAAATAAGGGGTAATTATGAAGATTTTGCAGAAGATAAAAGAATGGAAGCTGAATCGACCCGAATCTCAATGGAGCAAAAAGAAACTTGCGATTGCGGGTGCCGCACTTGTAGTGGCTGTCGGTCTTGTCATTGGAGGTAAGATTCTGGTGGATCACTGGCAGTTTAAAAATTACAAGGTGATCACGAGAACAGAGCTGGAAGACACGACAACGACAGCGGAATATGCAGAATTTGGTGATTATATATTAAAATACGGCGGTGACGGTGTGACACTTCTGAATGCTCAGGGAGAAGAAGTGTGGAATGAACCGCAGACCATGGAGAATCCGGTAGTAGCCATGCGTGGTGAGTATTGCGTAGTTTATGATAAGAAAGGAACGGATATTGGGGTTTACAATTTCAGTGGAAGAGTTACTGATATACAGACAAAACTCCCGGTAGAGAAAGTGTGCATCAACCCGCAGGGAATCACAGGTGTGGTTCTGGCAGATGGAGAGATAACCTGGATCCATGTCTATGACCAGAAGGGAGAGGAACTGGTAACTGCCAAAACCAGTGTAGACAATCCGGGATACCCGGTGGATCTCTCGCTTTCGGATAACGGGCAGCTGATGGCAGTTTCGTATCTTTGTGTCAAAGATAATCAGCCGGCAAGCTTTATGGCGTTTTACAATTTTGGCAATACGGGACAAAATCAGATGGACAATCAGGTCAGTGGATATAATTACGTGGGGACACTGATTCCACAGGTGAATTATCTGAGTGATTCTCAGGCATTGGCATTTTCGGATAATGGTTTCCTGACATACAGTGGAAAACAGATTCCGGAAGAGAGTAACCGGATTACACTGGACGATGATATCCTGAGTGTCTTTCACGATGATCAGTATGTTGGAATGGCCTATAAGACCGGAAAAGAAAAGAAGTCGTATGAAATCGTGCTTTATACGATCGGTGGAACCCAAAAGGCGAAGTTTACGGTAGATTTCGCATTTGACCATGTTGCACTCAGCAAGGAACAGATTTTTGTATACAATGAAAAAGAAGTGGGTATCTATACATTACAGGGAAACTGCCGATATCAGGGAACGATAAAAGAAGGAAATGTAGAAAATATTTTTCGGATCTCGGGAAACCGTTATATGGTGATTCTTGACAGCGGAACGGAAACCATTCGATTACAATAAACAGGAGAGAAAACATGAGTTGGCTGACATTTGTATTACTTGCGCTGGTACTGATCTTTGCGGTTCAGGGATTCCGAAAAGGGATGCTCCGCATGGCAATATCAATGGTATTCTTTTTAATGGTTCTTGGTGTTACGTCCTGGCTGAATCCGTATATCAGTGATTTTGTTCGTGAAAAGACCACCTGGCAGATCAGTATCGAAGAAAAATGTAATGAAGTACTGCTGGAGCAGCTGGAAGGCAGAGATGATCTGCAGAGCATCACAGGACAGGTATCTTATATAGAAGAACTGCCGCTTCCGCAGACAGTAAAAGACAAATTGATGGAAAATAATAATACAGAGATCTATAAGCGGCTGGCGGTAGAAAGTTTTGCGGATTATCTGGGGAAATATCTTTCTTATGGGATTATTAATGCCATCTGTTTTTTGATTTCGTTTGCGATTGCCACAATATTGATGTATATGATCCTGTATGCGGTTGATATTCTGACGGCATTGCCGGTGATCGGTACACTGAATCGAATCGGAGGTATCTGTATCGGATGTATACAGGGACTGATCTGGATCTGGGTGATTTTCCTAATCATAACAATTATATGTGACACTCCGGCAGGAATCTACCTTCAGGGACAGATCCGGTCGGATCCGATCCTGACATGGATCTATGATAATAATATGTTGATGAAGATCGTATTACAGATCTTTGGATAAAAACAGTGTCTGCTTATGCGGACACTGTTTTTATCTTTTTATAAACATCAGGAAGCTGTCCGAAATGTAATGATTAACACGAATAAATAAATTACAAGAAAAATAGTAAAAACTTATTGACAAATCCAGGCAGCGGTGGTATCCTATCAGAGTTGCGTCCGAGAGATCTCACAGAACTCACAGGGCTGTCAAAAAGAAATAAAAAAGTTCTTGACAACAGCCGGTTGGATGTGATAAGATATCAAAGTTGCTGCAAGAGAGAAACAAAAACAGCTTCGAAAAAGTTGAAAAAAGTTCTTGACAGGCAGGAAACGACATGATATAATAGCAAAGCTGTTTGAGACAAACGGCAATGCAAAAAAATGATCTTTGATAACTGAACAGTGAAACACATTCCTCGAAAGTTCTTTTTAAAATCATAAAAACGAACGATCGAAAGATCCTTAAAAAACAGTAAAAGGGATAAATTAGCCAAGAGTTGATT
>ENA-OQNN01000333-OQNN01000333.1-human-gut-metagenome-genome-assembly--contig:-NODE-333-length-53733-cov-5.491307_pt1 | contig 53733 bp, 47 predicted proteins | sample MGYA00242624_ERZ504870 | MGnify/ENA primary metagenome ERZ504870 (study PRJEB26092, sample SAMD00036379) | human gut metagenome | host: Homo sapiens | study: EMG produced TPA metagenomics assembly of... | reverse complement strand
ATGACCCATTGGGTATGAGGGCGATTGATACTGTTAAGCAGTCGGACGCTAAAGAATGGGCTATCAGAATGAGCGAAAAAGGATATGCCTATAAAACGATTGATAACTATAAGCGTTCCTTGAAAGCTTCATTTTACATGGCGATACAAGACGACTGTATCAGAAAGAACCCATTTGAATTTAAGCTAAGTGATGTTCTGGAAGATGATACAGAGCAGAAAGTTATCCTTACACCAGAGCAGGAAGAACGCCTGCTTGCCTTTATGGAAAAGGACAAGATTTATAGTAAGTATTATGATGAGGTTGTGCTTCTGCTGGAAACGGGACTTCGTATTTCTGAATTTTGCGGACTGACGACGCATATTGATATGCAGAACAGAATACTCAATATAGACCACCAGTTATTGAAAGATAGCGAAATGGGCTACTATATTGAAACACCAAAGACCAAAAACGGAAAACGGGAACTTCCATTGACAGAACGGGCTTATCAAGCAATCCAAAGAATACTAAAGAACAGAGGAAAGGCACAACCGCTGATTGTAGGTGGTTACAGCAATTTCCTATTCCTAAATCGTGAGGGCTTGCCTAAAGTTGCAGGAAACTATGAGGGCATGGTGCGAGGACTGATTAAGAAGTATAACAAGTATCACACGGACAAGTTACCGAACATCACACCACATTCATTCAGACATACTTATTGTACGAATATGGCAAACAGAGGAATGAACCCAAACACTCTGCAATATCTCATGGGACACGCTAACATAACCATGACACTTGGCTATTATGCACACGGCACATTTCAATCTGCAAAAGCAGAACTGGAAAGGCTGGCTTGTTAATATCGGAGCTTATATTTACTACTCATTTACTACTTTTGGTTGCATTTTCATGCTGGTAAATGCCAGCTTATGCAAGGTATCTTCCGAAAAGAAAATACCGATAAAGCCCTAAAATACGGGATATATCGGCATTTACCAACTTATGAAAAGATAATCAGAAATTTAGTAAGTTTTTAATATAAAAAGAGATGGAAAGATCAAAACAATATAGATTTTTCCATCTCTTTTTGCTGTATTTTAAGAAAAAATTACCAAAAAGCAGGAAATGAGCAGGAGTAGATATAGGAAATTAAGAAAAGGAATGGTATAATAGGTTTAAAACAAATATGTGAGAGCATATGTAAGGGGAAAGTATAATGAAGAAATTAAAAACAATCGCTCAAAGAAAAAAATGGAATATGATACTTGGGATCTCAGATATCATAATGATGATCATGGCATCATATCTTGCATTATTAACGCGATTTGAATTCTATCCATCACAGATCGCACCGATTTTTTTGAAAAATGCTGCAAAATACATGCCGTTGAATCTCTTTTGCAGTATTGTGATCTTTATGGCATATCGATTGTATTCAACGCAATGGAAGTATGCAGGAATCTCCGATTTTATTAATGTCGTTAAAGCAGTTGTGATCGCAGCAGCTTTCCAGTTGATCGGAATTTATATGTTACAATGGGAGATACCAAGAAGTTACTATTTCTTGTATTTGGTATATCTGCTGTTGGGAATGTTTTTTATCCGATTACTTGTCCGATTGATTCAGGGAAGTGAACCACTCAAAGTGAATGACATTGGCAAGAAGAAAGTTCCGGTAATGTTGATCGGAGCAGGAGAAGCAGGAAGCATCATTTTAAATGAGATCAAAAAGAGTACATATGTGACTAAAACGATCCGTTGTATCATAGATGATGATCCAGCGAAGAAAGGAACATATTTATCTGGGATACCAGTGGTTGGCAATCGTAATACGATCCTGCGCAATGCAGTTAAATTTGATGTTGAAGAGATCATTTTGGCAATTCCGACAATAGAACCCAAAGACCGCAAGGACATCCTTGAGATCTGCAAGCAGACAGGTTGCCGTCTGAGTATTCTTCCAGGCTTATATCAGCTGATCAACAGTGAAGTTACAGTATCTGCTCTAAGAGAAGTAGAGATTGAAGATCTGCTTGGAAGAGAGCCAGTGAAAGCCAATCTTCCATCAATCATGAGCTATGTCAAAGACAGAGTCGTATTTGTTACAGGGGGAGGCGGATCGATCGGAAGTGAGATCTGCAGACAGATCGCAAGATATCAGCCGAAGAAGTTAGTGATCATTGATAATTATGAGAACAACGCCTACGAGATCCAGATGGAATTAAAGAGAACACATCCAGAACTAGATCTGAAAGTATTGATCGTATCTGTCCAGAACCATCTGAGAATACACAATATTTTCGAAGATTATAAGCCTGATATCGTATTTCATGCAGCAGCACATAAGCATGTGCCATTGATGGAAGACAGCCCGCATGATGCGATCAAGAACAATGTATTTGGTACATTTAACATAGCCAAAGAAGCAGGAATGAGCGGCGTAAAGAGAATGGTACTGATCTCCACGGATAAGGCAGTAAGACCGACAAATATCATGGGCGCTTCCAAGCGGATCTGTGAGATGGTCATTCAATACATGAATAGCTTATACGATACAGAATACGTTGCTGTAAGATTTGGAAATGTTCTTGGAAGTAACGGAAGTGTCGTTCCGTTGTTCAAGAAGCAGATTGCCAATGGTGGTCCGGTAACAGTTACACATCCAGAGATCATTCGATACTTTATGACGATCCCAGAAGCCGTCAGTCTGGTGTTAGAAGCAGGAGCTTACGCAGAAGGCGGGGAAATATTTATCCTTGATATGGGAGAACCAGTCAAGATCTTAGATCTTGCGAAGAATATGATCCGTTTATCAGGACTTACACCAGGAGAAGATATAGAAATCCAGTTTACTGGCTTAAGACCAGGGGAGAAGCTGTATGAAGAACTTCTGATTGATGAGGAGAATAAAAAAGAGACAAAGAACAAACGAATTTTCATTGGAAGTCCAAGGATGATGGAGACAGAACAATTTAGTGAACTGATCGCTGAATTAGATCATGCGGCATTTTCTGAAGATCCGAATATTCGTGAAGTTGTAAAAAGATTAGTTCCAGAGTATACATATAAACAGACAAATCAACAGACAAAATGACAGGGGGATGAGACAGCATGAAAGAACGTATATATATGGCATCACCAACGATGCATGGGGAAGAACAGAAGTTTGTGCAGGAAGCATTTGACACCAACTGGATCGCACCACTTGGGCCAAATGTCAATGGCTTTGAACGTGAGATGGAAGCGTATACAGGAATCGCACACTGCAGTGCACTAAGCGCAGGAACCGCAGCACTGCATCTGGCGGTGAAATTATTAGAAGTCGGGGAAGGAGATACCGTGATATGTCCTTCGCTGACTTTTGCTGCAACAGTGAATCCAGTCGCCTACGAAAAAGGCAAGATCGTATTCGTGGATTCTGAACCAGAGACATGGAATATGTCGCCACAGGCATTAAGAAGAGCTTTAGAAGAACATAAAGAGGCAAAAGCAGTGATTGTTGCACACCTTTATGGAACACCAGCCAAGGTAGATGAGATCAAAGCGATCTGTGAAGAATATAAAGTTCCACTGATCGAAGATGCTGCAGAAAGTCTGGGAGCAACATATAAAGGAGTCCAGACAGGAAGATTCGGAGTCATGGCAGGATTTTCATTCAATGGAAATAAGATCATCACGACATCAGGCGGTGGAATGATCGCATCAGAGAATGAAGAATACATCAAGCATGCAACATTTCTGGCAACACAGGCAAAAGAACCGGTCCGACATTATGAACACAAGGAGATCGGATATAACTACCGAATGTCTAATATCACAGCGGGAGTTGGAAGAGGTCAGCTTCTGCATCTGGATGAACACATTGCGAAGAAAAAAGCAATCTATGAGACATACAAAGATGCTTTCAAGGATTATAAACAAGTGCATATGAATCCATATGAAACATGCAGTGAACCAAACTTCTGGTTATCATGCATGACGATCGATGAAGAGAGTAAGACAAAACCATTAGATATCATAGAAGCTTTGGAAAGAGAGAATATCGAAAGCCGTCCGATCTGGAAACCATTACATCAACAACCAGTATTTAAAGGGTGCGAATTCTATTCTCATTACGAAGATGATAAGAAGCCAGTATCAGAAGATATCTTTGACCGCGGATTATGTCTTCCAAGTGATATTAAGAATACAAAAGAAGATATGGATCGGATCATAGGGATCATAAGATCCGTACTGGACTGATAAGAACAAAATGTAAACGGAGTATATATAAAGATGTATCACAAATATATCAAACGATTTTTTGACATCATATTGTCACTGTGCTGTATCATTGTATCAAGCCCGATCCTGCTTGTCACAGCACTGTTAGTAAGAATTAAATTAGGGAGCCCCGTGATCTTCAAACAAGAAAGGCCGGGATATCATAACGAAATATTTACACTCTACAAGTTCAGAAGTATGACAGACGCCGTCGATGAGAATGGTGATCTGCTGCCAGACAAAGAACGTCTTCCAAGATTTGGACAGATGTTAAGATCCACAAGCCTTGATGAATTACCTGAATTCTTCAACATCTTATTTGGACATATGAGTTTTGTCGGGCCAAGACCATTATTGAAACAATACATAGATTTCTACAGTGCAAGACAGAAACGACGTGCAGATGTAAGACCAGGACTGACAGGACTTGCACAGGTGAATGGAAGAAATGCCATCAGTTGGGAAGAAAAGTTTGAATTTGACCTTGAATATGTGGATAACATTTCATTTCTTACCGACATCAAGATCATATTAAAGACCGTGACTAAAGTCTTAAAAAGAGCAGGGATCAGTGCACAGGAATCTGTGACAATGTATGCCTTTCAGGGAACAAAGAAAGACCAGTTTTCCAAATACAAGAAAGCAGGCCACTTAAAGATCCTGTTTTCAAGTGTGGCAGATCAGGTAGAATTTATCGATACCTTCCGCTATGCTGCCGGCAGATTAGGGGTGAAAGTAACATTTGTCGGCTGTGACCATTCACTGGAAGCACCAGCATTATATCGCTGCCATAAGCACTATCAGGTTCCACAGCCAGGGGAAGAAGGTTATGTCACAGAACTCTTACATATCTGTAAACAGGAGAAGATCGCTCTGCTCATTCCAAGAACAGAAGAAGACGTTTTTATCCTGTCACAAAGAGCCAGCGAATTTGAAGCTGTTGGAACAGAAGTTCTCATTGCAAATGAAGAATTAGCTCTGCTGTGCAGCAACAAGCGCTGGACAGCTCGTTTCTTTGAAGAATGTGGTCTTAACGCACCACAGGTCGTAAGCAGTGCCAATGACTATACACAAGGATTCCCAGCAATGTTTGCAGTATTGGATGAGATGGATAATCTGGAGAAAAGCATCATGATTCATGATGAACAAGAATTAAGTTTTCATGCATCAAAATACGCGAATTACACGATACGTCCATTTTTAAATGGGAAGATGTATGAGATCGACGTATTCTGCAATCTAGACGGAAGCCCGGTTTACATCACACCAAGGGCAAAGGAAGAAGTCGAGGGAAAAGAAAGTGCAAGATACAGAGTTGTAAGAGATCATAAGATCGTAGAAGAAGCAAAGAAAGTGATAAAGAAATTAAGGCCATCCGGATGGATGACGATCTTTATGCTTCGTGAAGAAGATACAGACAAAGATTATTTTATCCGAATGGAACCATGGTATCATCAGGCAAGCACCGTATCGATCAAGGCAGGAGCCGATGCACCATATGCAGCACTCTCCATGATGTTAGGTGAACCAATGGAATACAAAGAGGATGCAGCCGATGACAATGTTATTTTCACAAGATTTGAAAAAAGTGTATGTTTAAATACAAGAGAAGAACCGATCGTAGAGATTCATGATTTTAAAGATTTGTATCATTTAGACGAGGGAATTGGTTCAGTGATCTTTGATCTGGATGACACATTATATTCAGAGAAAGATTATGTACGAAGCAGTTTCCGAGTGGTAGAACGAATGCTTCCAGAAGTGAACAATATCTTTAATAAGTTATGCGCAGCACTGGAAAAAGGGCAGCCGCCACTGGAAACGGTATTAAAAGATGCAGGAATGTATTCGGATGAATTATTATTAAAATGCAGAGAAGCCATCAGGGACCATAAACCAGAGATTTCACTGTATGAAGGAGTCAAAGAATTATTCTTTGAACTACACACGCAAAAGCGAAGTATTGGGATCTTGATCGATGGAACACCAAAAGTACAGCGAGCCAAGATAGAAGCCCTGGGGTTAGATAAAATGGCAGATGAGATACTGATCACAGACGAACTTGCAGGACATGGAAATGTCATGGAATTCAGGAAACCAAATGATCTTCCATTTCTGATCATGAGAAAACGATTAGAAATACCATGCAGGAACATGGCATTTGTCGGAGATGATATCGAGAAAGATTTTATTGCACCGAAAGCATTAGGAATGGAATGCTATTGGAAGAAGAATGAGGATGGGTTATATGAGTAAAGAACCAAAGATAAAACCGATCGTGATCGTTGGAGCCGGTGGTATGGGAAGAGATACTCAGTGGCTGATCGAACGCATCAACGAAGAAGAACCAACATATGAGATTCTTGGATACATAGACGATGGAATCCAGCAAGGCAGCATCATAGATGGCTATCCGATTCTTGGAGGAATGAAATACCTCGAAGAATACGACAAAGAACAAAAACTTGCCGTCGCCTTCGCTATAGGCAATGCAAAAGTCCGTGAAAAACTCGTTTTAAAATGTCTGCCAAATCCAAACTTATGGTATCCTAATCTGATCGATCCATCCGTGATCACATCACAAAGAGTGCATCTGGGACAAGGAAATATCATTTGTACATCCGTTATTATGACAACGAATATAGAGATTGGTAATTTTAACCTGATCTGCAACCGAAGCATCGTCGGACATGATGACGAGATCGGAGATTATAATACCCTGTATCCAGGAGTTTTACTGTCAGGAGATGTCCATTTAAAGACTGAGACAGAGATTGGCACAGGAAGCCAGATCATACAAGGACTGCATATCACAGACGAAGTGATCATGGGAGCAGGAAGTACAGTGATCGAAGATATCAACGAAGCAGGAACTTATGTTGGAGTACCAGTGAGAAGAGTAAACGATGAAGAATAAGAAGATATTAATTTTAGCAAATCTAGACGTAGGATTATACAAATTCAGAAAAGCCCTGATCAAAGAACTCATAGATCAAGGAAATGAAGTCTATATATCCCTGCCAAAAGGAATGTTAGTACAGAATTTAAAAGAAATGGGATGTCATTTTATCGAAACACCGGTAGATCGAAGAGGGATCAATCCAGCAACAGATCTTAAACTGATGATGAGATACTTTAACATCTTAGGCAAGATAAAGCCAGACCTTGTGATCACCTACACGATCAAACCAAACATCTACGGAGGAATCGCAGCAAGATTCAAAAGAATTCCATATGCAGTCAATATCACAGGATTAGGAACTGCATTTCAGAATGAAAATATGATTAAGAAACTCGTCGTATTTTTATATAAACTATCCTGCAAAAAGGCAAAAACGATCTTCTTTGAAAATGAAGGAAATAAGCAGGTGTTTATAGAAAATAATATTATCAAAGAATCCAGATCATGCACCCTCCCAGGAGCAGGGATCGACCTTGATGAATACAAGATGACACCATACCCAGAAGAATCAAGAAACATCCGATTCTTGTTTATCGGACGTGTGATGAAAGAAAAAGGAGTCGAAGAACTGTTCAAAGCAGCAAAGAACATTAAGAAGATCTACCCAGAAGTATCGTTTGATATCGTAGGACCAATGGAAGATGATTATAAGGAACGAATCCAGTCATTGGTCAGAAATGGGATCATTTATTATTATGGATATCAGGAAGATGTCAAACCATTCATTAAGAAATGCGATTGCTTTGTATTACCATCGTATCATGAAGGCATGGCAAATACACTGCTAGAATGTGGAGCAATGGGAAGACCATTGATCACAAGCAGGATTCATGGGTGTATGGAAGCTGTGAGAGATGGCGAGAATGGGTATCTGGTGGATGTGAAGGATGTTAAGAGATTGGAAGAGAAGATGATGGAATTTATTGAACTATCGTATGTTCAGAAGAAACAGATGGGAGAGATGTCACGGGAAGTGATGGAGAAGAGGTTTGATAAACGAGAAGTTGTTGATAGGACGATTTTGGCATTAGATTAAGTAAAATACTTTAACTAGATAAAGTATTGAATTGGTTGAAAATAAGTCTAAGATTAGTTATAAATAAGTCTGAAATTAGCGTAATAAGGGAAATAAAGTTTGTTAAAAGAGGAACAGAAGATGCAGTTTTTAATTGTCAGTATTTTAAATATATACAAAATGCAAAATTAATAGATCAAAAGCTGTATCATTGGATTCAAAGGAAAGGTTCTATAAGTCATTCTGAATTTAGTTTAAGAGATTATTATGTGTTAGAAGATTATTACTGGATGAATCAGTATGTTGAAAAACACGAAAGAGAGTATATACAATACTCAATAGTTAAATTATATAAAGTGGTTTTTAATTCAAGATACAGAGCAAGAAATACGGAATTAAAAAATAAAATCGAGCAAATTATAAAAAAGAATGATAAATCTATTAAGAACATTTTTTATGAAAACGATAAGATATGCAGCAAAATTAAAATTTTATTTACAATATTTTATTATATTCCAGTCACATATAATATATTTCGATGGATCAATGAAAAGAGGGCAAGATAGATGAAAAAGAAGATTGTGTATGTACTACATGGATTGGCAGCAGGAGGAACAGAAGCTTTTGTACTCAATGTTGTATCACATTTAGAACGAAAAAAATATGATATAACATTTATCTTAGCATTAGACGATAATGGGAAGACTCACCAGTTCCATGAAGATAAAGTGTTAGAGCAGGGAATCAAAATTTATAGAACCTGTGATCTGGATGGAATCAAAAAATGGAAATTACATTATGAAAAATTAAAAAAACTTTTAATAGAGAAAGGACCATTTGATGTGATTCATTGTAATATGGATTTGTTTAATGGGATAAATTTAATGGCAGCAAAGAAAGCAGGAATTCCTGTTAGAATCTGTCATTCACATAATTCAGAGAGTCAATATAGTACGTCATTTTTGAAGAAAATTATGTCTAGAACATATAGAATATTTATGAGAAAAATGATCTATAAATATTCAACAAACATGCTTGGATGTTCAGAATTGGCGAATGATTATTTGTATGGAAAAAATTGGAGAAATGATACTCGATGCAAAGTGTTATATAATGGGATAGATTTAAAAAAATTTAGATTTCATGATAAAATAAAAGAAACAGAACGAAAAAACATAATGACAATTGGACGTTTTGGTGAACAGAAGAACCCATTTTTTCTTTTAGAAATTTTAATAGAGTTGTTAAATATAAGAAAAGATATTAATTTTTCATGGGTTGGGGATGGAGAACTGAGAAAAACTATAGAAGAGAGGGTAAAGGAAGAACATTTAGAAAAACAGATTCATTTTCTTGGCAGAAGAGAAAACATCCCAGAATTATTGCAACAAAATGACTTCTTCCTTTTTCCATCATTATTTGAAGGATTGCCAATAACATTGATAGAAGCTCAGGCAAGTGGATTAGAATGTTTTATTTCAGATACGATCACAAAAGAAGTAAATGTAGGATTATGCCAATATTTATCATTAGAAAAAAGTGCAAGAGAATGGGCTGTGTATATATCAGAGAAGTTAGACAATAGAGATAAAAAAGGATATGATGCTAAATTACTAGATCAGTTCGATATTAAAAATACAGTGAAAAGGTTAGAAGAAATATATGGTTAAAATGTCAATTATCGTACCATGCTACAATACAAAATTATATATAGAACAATGTATGAGAAGTCTTATGCAACAAACATTAAAAGATATCGAAATTATTTGTATTGATGGATCTTCAAACGATGGGTCTTATGAAATATTAAAACAATTTGAAAGAGAAGATTCTAGGATTAAAATCTTTTCAAAAACAAATGAAGGGGTATCACTTAGTAGAAATTATGGAATAAGTAAAGCAAAAGGAAAATATCTGATGTTTGTAGATGCAGATGATTGGATTGATGTAGATACTTGTGAGATTACATATAATAAAGCAGAAGAACAACAAGCAGATCTTGTAATGTGGAGTTATATTCGTGAATTTAAAGAAAATTCTTTGCCAAAAGATATTTTTGAGGAAGAAGAAAAAATATTTGAAGATGAGCAGATCAGGCAATTACATCGCAGATTTTTTGGATTAATAAATGAGGAACTTGCACAAGTTGAAAATGCGGATTCATTGTGTCCAGTGTGGGGAAAATTATATCGAAGAGATGTCATTGAAGATAATGGAATAGAATTTACAGATATTCGAAAAATAGGTACCTATGAAGATGGATTATTCAATTTAGAAGTATTTGAACATCTTCATAAAGTGGTATATATGCAAAAGTATTTTTATCATTATAGAAAATACAATGAGAATTCAATTACATCTCAATACAAAGAAAAATTATTTGATCAATGGAATCATATGTATGATTTGATGTTTGAATATATAAAAGACAAACATTTAGATAAAAGTTATGTGACAGCAGTAAACAACAGAATATGCCTTGGAATTTTAGGACAAGGATTGAATCTGATGGAAAGTGATAAAAAGCATAAGAATCGAGAAATCAAGAAAATATTATCAACAAAAAGATATCGAGAAGCATATCAGCAGTTTGAACTAAAGTATTTTCCGATTCACTGGAAGATATTTTATTGGTTTGCAAAACATAACATGGCATGTGGAGTGTATGCAATGCTGATCTGTATTCAGAAGATGATAGGGAGATAGAAGTTATGGAACCAGTAAGGGTGTTAAATTTATTTACGATCATGAATCGTGGTGGAGCAGAAACCATGGTCATGAATTACTATCGAAAAATAAATAGAGATAAAGTACAATTCGATTTTCTTGTTCATCGAGAAGAAGAAGGTGCGTATGAACAAGAAATAAAAGAGCTAGGTGGAAGAATTTATCGTATGCCGCCAATGTATCCTCAAAACTTTTCTTTGTATAAAAAAAAGATTCGAGAATTTTTTGAAGAACATAGAGAATATAAGATTATTCATTCACATATGTCTGAATTGGGATATTTTGCACTAAGAGAAGCAGCAAGACAAGAAATTCCAGTAAGAATCTGTCATGCACATAATGCACCACATGGTTTTGAGTGGAAAATGATTGTACGTAACTATTTTAAGAAGAAAATGATGCCATATCTTACACATATGTTTATGTGTGGGAAAGAATCTGGTGACTGGTTGTTTGGGAAAGAAAATGAAGATAAATTTATTCAGTTGAATAATGCGATAGATGCTGAAAGGTTTCGATATGATAGAAATATAGAAAATAATATTAGAAAAAAACTAAATTTAGAAGATAAGTTGATTATTGGACATGTTGGCAGATTTAATAAACAGAAAAACCATAAATTTTTAGTAGAAATATTTGCAGAAATAAAAAAGATAAGAGGAGATGCTGAATTAGTTTTAATAGGTGAAGGAAATCTTCAAAATGATATTATTCAAAAGGTAGAAAGAATGAATTTGAGTAAATATGTTCATTTTTTAGGTGTGAGAGATGATGTAAATAAAATAATGCAGACGTTTGATGCATTGTTATTTCCATCATTATTTGAGGGATTAGGAATCGTTTTAATTGAAGCTCAAGCGGCTGGAATTCCTTGTTTTACTAGTAAGGATGTTGTCGCCAAGGAAGCAGGAATTACTTCTTTATGTCATTATATTTCATTAGATAATACAGCCAGACAATGGGCAGAATATTTATTGGATAATATGGATAAAAAAAAGGATAGATATAAGGAAATAGAAGAAGCAGGATATGATTTAAAAACAAATACAGAATGGTTGGAGGAATTTTACGTCAATGCAGCAAAAAGTTAAACTAACAGTATTCACACCGGCATACAATCGGGCACATACATTAGGGCGATGCTATGAAAGTATGTTAAAACAAAAGTGTAAAGATTTTAAATGGCTGATTATAGATGATGGATCGACAGATAATACAAAAGAACTTGTAGATTCGTGGTTGAATAAAGATAACGGATTTGAAATTATTTATAAATATAAAAAAAATGGAGGAATGCATACAGCGCATAATCTGGCATACGAATTGATAGATACAGAATTAAATGTATGTATTGATTCAGATGATCGTCTTTCAGAGAATGCAATAGAGAAAATCATTGATTTTTGGAATGAAAATGGAAGTGAAAAATATGCAGGAATTATTGGCTTGGATGATGATTTGGATGGAAATATTATAGGAGAAAAATTTCCAGAGAATTTGAAAGAAACTACCTTATCTGGTTACTACAGAAATGGAGGAAAAGGCGATAAAAAGCTTGTATATCGTACAAGTATAATGAAACAATACCCTCCATATCCAGTATTTGAAGGAGAAAGATATGTTTCATTAGGATATAAATATTTATTATGTGATCAAGATTATAAGTTATTGGTTTTAAACAATGTGCTTTGTGATGTAGAATATCAATTAGATGGATCAAGCTACAATATGCTACGTCAATATTATAATAATCCAAAAGGGTTTGCATTTATTCGTAAGATTGATATGAGATATAATAAAACATGGAAAGAAAATTTAAAAACATGTATTCATTATGTTTCGAGCAGCTTGATAGCACATAATAAGCATTTTATTAAGGAATCTCCGAAAAAAGGAATGACAATATTAGCAATTCCAGCAGGAATTTTGTTGACAGGATATATTAAACATAATGTGAGAAAATAGAAGTAGGTGATATAAATGACAGTATGGTGGATAACTTTGGCATCGTCTTATCTATTATGTCTGGTAGCAGGGATGAATGCAAAGACAGTATATTCAAATGGATATTATACAAAAAAATATAATAAATTCTTTTCTTTTATGTCAGTAGCAATATTAGTTCTTGTTGCAGGACTAAGAAGTGGAATAGGAGATACACCCACATATATACAAGGATATAAAACGGATGCTCCTTCAACAATAGCAGGATCGATTAAACTCCTGTTTAGTGGAAAAAAGGATGCAGGATTCTATTTTTATCAGGGAATATTAAAATCAATTGTAAATAATCCAAATGTTTTTATTTTTGTAACATCATTAATAACGATTGTATTAATTTTTATTACGTATTATAAATATTCACAACTGTTAGAACTATCAGTATTTTTATTTATTACAACAGGGTGCTACCTAGTTACTATGAATGGAATCAGACAGTATCTGGCATCTGCAATTTTATTTTTCTGTTTTTCATTAATACATGAAAGAAAATGGTACATATATATACCGGTTGTATTGATATGTTCGACAATTCATAAATCAGCGTTATTATTTATTATATTGTATTTTATTGTAGATCAGCCAGCTTGGGGACATACAACAAAATGGATATTATTTATTGGAATCGCATTGTTTGTGACATATCCAGTATCAGGACCAATGATAGCAAAATTACTAGGAGAAACTCAATATGGTGAATATAAGAATGCATTAGTTTCAACAGGTGCAGGAGCTAATATGATCAGAGTTATAGTTATGGCTGTACCAGTTGTTTTATCATATTTAGGAAGAAATTTTCTCAAGGGAAGGGAACGATATTATAATATTATTGTTAATTTTTCGGTAATAAATCTGATTTTTATTTTATTGGCAACGAAATTTTGGATTTATGCACGATTTAATATGTATTTTTCGGTATATATGATTATTTTGATAACGTGGTGTGTGAGATATATGTTTGATGAGAGAAATACGAAAATTATGTATTTAATGTGTCTTGGGTTATATTTTGTGTATTATTATTATGAAATGCATATTAGCTTAGGATTTGGAGCAGGATATCATCATTTTATACAAGCAGTAGGAATAGGATTATAAAAAATGAAGAAGATTTTTATTGCATCTCATTGTATGGAGCTAGGAGGTGCAGAACGGAGTTTATTAGGTATATTAAATTCAATTGATTATAAAAATTATGAGGTAGACTTATTTTTATATCGACATACTGGTGAATTATTGAAGTATATTCCAGAAGAAGTACATTTGTTGCCAGAAGATAAACAAATGTCTATGTTGGCAATTCCTTTTTCTAATGTTATAAAAAAAGGACAATTTTCTATGGCATGGGGAAGATACAAAGGAAAGCGGAAAGCATTAGAATTTGACAAAGAGAATGGGAATGGACAAGAAAGCATGGTAATGTTGGAATATAGTCATAAATATACAATACCATGTGTGAAAAGAACAATTAATAAGACTTATGATCTTGCAATTAGTTTTTTAACACCTCATTATTATGTAGCAGAGAAAATAGATGCAAAAGTTAAATTAGCATGGATACATACGGATTATTCAAATTACCTTTTAGATGTAAAATCAGAATTACAGATGTGGAGTCGTTATGATTACATTGCGTCAATTTCTCCAAAGTGTACCGAAGGATTTTTAAAGGTATTTCCAGAATTGAAAGATAAGATTATTGAAATATCAAATATAAATGCAGAACATTTAATCAGAATGCAGTCTAAAGAAAAGATTACAGATGATATGCAAGTAAAATCAGGGGAAATCTGTTTGTGTTCTATTGGAAGATTTGCATATGCAAAGAATTTTGATCATATTCCAGCAATTGCAAAAAAAATAAAAGAAAAAAATATCAATTTTAAATGGTTTATTATTGGATATGGTGGAGATGAACAATTGATTCATGACAAAATCAAAGAGTCAGGAATGGAAGATGAAGTAATTATGCTTGGGAAAAAAGCAAATCCATATCCATATATCAAAAAATGTGATATTTACATACAGCCATCAAGATATGAGGGAAAGGCGGTAACAGTTCTAGAGGCACAAATGCTTGGAAAGCCTGTGGTGATTACAGATTTCCCATCTTCAGATAGCCAGTTAGAAGATGGAATAGATGGAGTGATTGTGCCATTAGATGATTCGGGATGTGCAGATGGAATTGTCGAAGTTATACAGGATAGAGAATTGAGAATAAAATTGGTAGAAAACTGTCAAAAAAGAGATTATAGCAGTAAAGATGAAGTGGAAAAGTTATATAAATTAATGGGGGACTGATAAAATGGCAATACCCAAAATTGTACATTATTGTTGGTTTGGAGGGAAAGAGAAACCAGACAGTGTAAAAAAATGTATTGAAAGTTGGAAAAAATTTCTTCCAGATTATCAATTGGTGGAATGGAATGAAGATAATTTTAATATTGAAAAGTTACAATATACAAAAGAGGCATATGCAGCAAAGAAGTATGCTTTTGTTAGTGATGTTGCAAGGATTGAAGCTTTATATCAATATGGTGGAATTTATATGGATACAGATGTTGAAGTATTAAAAACATTTACACCATTATTAGATGCCAGATGCATTCTTGGAATGGAAGAAAAGGGATATGTAGCTACAAGTTTTATGGCATTTGAGAAAGAGCATCCTTTGGTAAAACAATTTTTAAATTTGTATGAAAATATTAGTTTTTTAGATAAAAATGGTCAGATAATTACTGGTACAAATGTAGCTAAATTAACAAATTTGTTAATAGAGAAAGGATTTGTGCAAGAAAATTATTATCAGGAATTAGAAGAAGGAATTAAAATTTATCCAAAAGAGTTTTTCTCACCATACGACTATATTAATTGTCATTATAACATCACAGAAAACAGCTATTGTGTTCATCATTTTTCAGTATCTTGGATGTCAAAAAAAGAGCAAGTAAAAAAAGAAATTAAGAAGCAGTTATCAAAAATTTTAGGTCCAAAGAAAATGAATAAGATTAGGGAGAAAATAAAAGGATGAAAAAGAAAATTTTATTTGTTATTGAAAGTCTATCAGGTGGCGGAGCTGAAAAAGTTCTTGTGACAATTGTAAAAAATATTGATAAAACAAAATTTGATATTACTGTTTTAACTGTAGTGAAGACAGGGGTGTATGTAGAAGAGGTAGAAAAATATTGTACACTTATTTCAATGCTTACAGAATATGAAAAATTAACAAATCCAATTGCAAAGACGAAGTATAAAGTGGATTATAAAAAGATTTATAAAGAAGATTGTGAAAAAATTTATAAGAAATATGTGAAGAATGAATATGATGTTGAAATAGCATTTGTAGAAGGTTTTGTAACAAAATTAGTAGCAAATTCAACAAATAAATATTCAAAAAAATATGCGTGGATTCATACAGATATGATTAAAAATAATCATGCAGATGACAATTATTCTAATTTTGAGGAACATAAGAAAATTTATAGCAAATTTGATACAATTTTTGCTGTATCAGAATATGTAAAAGAAGTATTTGTTGAAAAGTTTGGAAATGAATTTAAGGAAAAGACAAAGATTCAATATAATCCAGTGGATTCACAGGAAATTGAAAAATTGGCACAGAAACCTATCAACGATCAATATGAGAAGCAAGTCAAATTTATTGCAATTGGAAGATTTGTGGAAGCAAAAGGGTTTGACAGATTAGTTTCTAGTGCCTATAAGCTTCATAAAGAAGGATATGAATTTGAAGTCTGGATTTTGGGACAAGGAGAAGGAAAAAACGATATCGGACAATATATCAAAGAAAACCAAATGCGGGATTATTTTAAATTAAAAGGATTTCAAGAAAATCCATATCCATATATTCAAGCAGCAGATGCTTTGATATGTTCATCAAGAGCAGAAGGATTCAGCACAGTGGCGACAGAAGCTTTGATTTTAAATAAACCCATTTTTACAACAGATTGTTCAGGAATGAAAGAACTATTTGGAGAATACCAGTGCGGGATCATCTGTGAGAATTCAGAAGATGGAATTTATGATATGCTACATAACGTATTAGAACAAGCAGATTTCAGCCCATATATAGATCACTGTAAGATCAGGGCAAAAGATTTTACAATCAGAAAGAGAATGTCAGAGATAGAAGGGATATTAAATGCATAAGAAAAAAGTTTTATTTATGATAAATAGTATGTACGGTGGCGGTGCAGAAAAAATATTTCAGACATTATTAAACAATTTGGAACCAAGTAAATATGATATTACAGTATATTCTGTAAATCAGTGTAAGATTGATCATAAGTATTATCCAGAAAATATAAAATATAAATATATTTTTGGTGGAATCGATGAGAGCACAGGACAAATTTCAAAGATTATTACGAAAATAAAAAATAAGATTAACTTAAGGCGATATGAAAAAGATAGTCCAGAAACTTTTTATAAGCGATTTATAAAAGAAAAATATGATGTAGAGGTGGCATTTATAGAAGGATACGCTACAAAGATCATATCAGGTTCAAATAATAAAGACAGTAAAAAGATAGCCTGGGTACATATTGATCTAATGGAAAATCCATGGACAGAGGTTGCTTATCATAGTTTGGAAGAAGAAAAAGAGTGTTATCAAAAATATGATAATATCTTAGGTGTTTCAGAAGAAGTAGTAAAAGCATTTGAAAAGCGAATGGATATAAGAGATACAGTGAGTGTACAGTACAATCCAGTAGATGATATAGAAATCAACCAAAAAGCCACAATGGATAATATAGAATATCCATCAAATATCAAAAATTTTGTTACGATAGGTCGCTTGGTAGATCAGAAAGGATATGACCGATTATTACATGTAGTAAATGAATTAAAAGATTACTTTAAATTTTGTATTAGAATTTTAGGAGAAGGAAGCGACAGAGAAAAATTAGAAGATTATATCAAGAAGAATCATCTGGAAAATTATGTAGAATTATTAGGATTTCAGAATAATCCATATCCATATATCAAAGCAGCAGATGCATTTATATGTTCATCCAGATCAGAAGGTTTTAGTACAGTTGCAACAGAAGCGATGATTTTGCAAAAACCAATTTTTACAACAGATTGCGCAGGAATGAAAGAGTTATTTGGTGGATATTCCTGTGGAATAATTTGTGATAATTCAGAAGATGGAATAAAATCTATGTTAATTACAATTCTAGAAAAAGAAAATTTTGAAGAATACAGATTTGGGACAAAAAAAAGAAGTCAGTTTTTTACTTTAGAAAAAAGAATAAAAGAAGTGGAGAATATTATAAATGGATGAATTAATAAGTGTGATTGTTCCTATATATAATGTTGAAAAACAATTGAAAAGATGTATCAATTCGATTATAAATCAAACATATAAAAATATTCAAATCTTATTGATAGATGATGGATCAAAAGATAGTAGTGGAAAAATATGTGATGATTTTTCAAAGTACGATACAAGAATAGTTGTATTGCATCAAGATAATGTCGGGGTGTCTGCCGCAAGAAATAAAGGAATAGAGCTGGCAAAAGGAAGATATATCTGTTTTATTGACAGTGATGATTATATAGAAAAGAATTATATAGAAGAATTATATCAATTGATGAGAGATGAAAAGATTGATTTAGGAATATGTGATTTAAATTATAAATATACCAATAAGGAAGATTGTTGGAGTACAGTTGGTGAAAAAACGATTAATTTAAAAAATGTATCTGAAGAAATTTTTTGGGAATTAAATGAAAAATATTTGCTATATGGACCTTATAATAAGATATTCAAAAGTAGTATTATAAAAAAACAAAAAATAAAATTTATAAAAGAAATGTCGTATGGAGAAGATTTGATTTTTAATTTAAGTTATTTACAATATGTCAAAATTATAAAAACGACAAATCAGACAAGATATAACTATATTGCAGATATAGACAATTCATTAGCAAATAAATATAGAGCAGATAGGTTTAAAACAGGTAAAATTATTTTTGAAGAATTATATAAATTTTTTGAAATAAATGGAATGTTAAGTGAGAAATCAAAGAAGTATTTATATGGGAGAATTTTTGACGATGCATATAATAACATATGTGAATGTGTTAAAAATCAATCTTGTAAGGAAAGTTTAAAAGAAATTAAAAAAATATTATTTGATCAGAAAATAAAGGAATCATATGCGTACATAGATAATAGAAAATATTCTGCGAATTTAATCAAATTGATGCATCATAAAAAAATAGTTATTATATACATATATATTAAGATGGCTTTAAAAAACATAAATTAAGTACATAAATATTATATGAATGAAGTGTAGGGGGAAGTTCATAAATGAAAATATTATTATATCCACATGCTGGTAGTAGAAATCATGGTTGCGAGGCGCTAGTTAGGGGAACATGCAAAGTATTAAAGACTAAGAAAGAAGATACATATTTGTTTTCTATAGGAGTGGAGCAGGATCAGAATGCAGGTTTAGATGAAGTATGTAATCTAAAAAATCAAAATCAGGAAATACAAAGAATGTCTGTTGGATATTTAAAAGCAGTAGTACAAAATAAAATTTTAAAGGATCAGGAAGCATATGATAGATTGTCGTTTAAAGAGCTTTTTGACTTAGCAGATAAGAATACAATAGCATTATCAATAGGTGGAGATAATTATTGCTATGGAAGGCCAGGACATATTTATTTTATGAATAAATACATTCGTCAGGCAGGTGCTAAAAATATTTTATGGGGTTGTTCTGTAGAACCAACAGAAATAGATGAGGAGATGAAACAAGATTTAAAAGGATATGACATGATTGTTGCAAGGGAAAGTATTACATACAATGAATTAAAAAAGATTAATCCTAATACTGTTTTATATCCAGATGTTGCATTTCAATTAGATACAGTCAGGTTAGAATTGCCATCAATATTTGAAGAAAATAATACTGTCGGTATTAATGTAAGTCCATTAATTTTAGAAAGAGAAGGAAATGAAGGAATAACATTAAAAAATTATAAGAATTTAATTTCTGGAATTTTGGATAATACGGATATGAAGATTGCTTTAATTCCACATGTTTGCTGGGAAAATAATGATGACAGAAAACCATTAAATATTTTATATGAAGAATTTAAAGACTCAGGAAGAGTAGTAATGATAGGCGAACATAATTGTATGGAACAGAAGGGATTCATTGCAAGATGTAGATTTTTTATTGGTGCAAGAACACATGCAACAATTGCAGCATATTCTTCATGTGTTCCTACATTAGTTGTTGGTTATTCGGTAAAAGCAAAAGGAATAGCGACAGATTTGTTTGGAACTTATGATAATTATGTGATTCCAGTACAGAGTTTACAAAAAGAAGATGATCTTTGGAACGGATTTTTATGGATGTTAGAAAATGAAAAACAAATAAAACAACATTTAGATAATGTAATACCAGATTATAAAAATAAAGTGTTAGATTTGAAGGAGAAGATATATTCTTTGATCATATAAAAATTAACTGGAAAGGAGAGTACATATGCTAGTTTGTAAATTGATTTTTGGGATTATTTTTATAATTTTATTTGCATTTATTTTAACGGATGTGGTTATAAATGGAAGTAGTATTTATAAAAGATGGAAAATAGGGCGTTGGGAGAATAAAAGAGAATGGTTAGATGCAGTTATAAATGTGTCAAATCGTTGGTTTTATCATGCACCAGTTGTGAAAAAAACGGATCAGACAAGATATTTGTTAAAAGATATCATTCAGGGAAATTACAAGAATAATACAATTCAGTCATGGCAGATAGGGGGATTGTATTTAGGACTAGCTGAAAAGGGACAAGATGTTAATAAATTACAGAGTCAATTAATTAATATGAAAACGGGAGAATGGAAAGAAAAACCAAGAGAAGTAGATTATGCATTATTGGCATATGGAATATTAAAGTCAACAGACAATGTGCAAAAGGTAAAACCAGCAATGGATGAAATATATCAATTAATTTTAGAGAGATATCAAGAATCAGATCAGACAGTATGTTATAGAATGTTTCACCCAGAAATTAGATTTGTTGATACAATAGGCTTTATTTGTCCATTTTTAATGTGCTATTCCAAAAAATATAATTGCAAAAAAGCAAGAATAATAGCTGAAAATCAGATTATGCAATATTATAAAACAGCATATATGGAGCATTCTGGTCTGATAGCACATGCATATGATAATGAAATAGAAGTTCCTTTAGGAATTTATGGATGGGGACGAGGAATGGGATGGTGGATGCTAGGAATTATGGATAGTTATTTAGAAATTCCATCAGAACAACTAAAAAATTTAATTAAAGAGACTGCAGATAAGCTTATGAAGTTAGAAAATAGTAATGGAGGATTTTCTAGCAATATAGCATTAAAAAATAACACAGAAAGTTCAGTGACTGCAATTGCGGCATATTTCTATCAAAAATGTTATGAGATAACATCAAAAAAACAATATCAAGAAGTATCTGAACGATGTATTAAAGCTCTTATGAAAAATACAAGAAGAAATGGAGAAATTGATTTTTCACAAGGTGATACAAAAGGTATAGGAATTTATTCACTAACTTATGATATTATGCCATTTACACAAGGAATTGCAACAAGATTGAAGATTGAGGAAATAAGAAATGAATGAATCAAGAACAGCTAATTCAATTCGTAATATTATGACAGGATTTATGGGACAAGGAATACAATTGATTTTAGGATTTGTAAATCGACTTGTCTTTATAAGATGTTTGAATGCAGAATATTTGGGAGTAAATGGATTATTTACTAATATTTTATCAATGTTATCTTTAGCAGAACTTGGAATAGGTACAGCAATTGTATACGAATTATATCGTCCATTAGCGGAAAAAGATGAAGATAAAATCGCTTCATTGGTAAAATTTTACAAAAAAGCATATTGCGGGATTGGTTTTTTTATAGCAATAATTGGATTATGTTTAATTCCATTTTTAAATATTTTAATTGCAGAACCACCTAAAATAAATGAGAATTTAGTATTAATATATTGTATATTTTTATTTAATACAGCAAGTTCTTATTTCTTTTCATATAAAAGTTCTGTATTGACAGCAGATCAAAAAAATTATTTGGTCGTTGGTATTAATTATATAGTGGTATTTATTCAATCAATTTTACAGATTGTGATATTGTTAGCAACTAAGAATTTTATACTTTATTTAATTTGTCAATCAGGAGGAACATTAATATATAATATTATTATTTCGAGGGTCGCAGATATACGATATCCATCTATACGTAAAAAAAATATTAAACCATTAGAGGAGAAAGATAGAAAAGATTTATTTAAAAATATTAAGGCATTGGTAATAATTAAAATTGGTGGTGTATTAGTTAACAGTACAGATAACATTATTATATCATCGATAAAGGGACTGGCAGTAACTGGATTAAATTCAAATTATACATTGTTAATGAACACATTGAATTCCATATTACAACAACTATTTAATGGAATTACAGCGTCTGTAGGAAACTTGAATGCAATAGAGAAAAAAGAAAAAAAGAAAAGTATGTTTGAGGTTATTAATTTCTTGAATTTTTGGCTATTTGCCTGGGCTACTATTGCATTTATTATATTAGCAAACGATATTGTAACGATTTGTTTTGGAACAAGATATCTATTAAACCAGAATATAGTTATTATATCTGCAATCAACTTTTATGTTGTAGGAATGCAGAATGCCGTTTGGACTTATAAAACTACTATGGGATTGTTTGACTATGGGAAATATCTGGTTGCTGGAACAGGTATTATTAATATTATTTTGTCTATAGTATTAGGAAAACAATGGGGATTATTTGGTATTTTATTAGCTACATTAATATCTAGGATGATAACAAACGTGTGGTATGATCCATATGCAGTATTTAAATATGGATTTAAGGAAAAACCAGTAGAGTATTTTGGAATTTATGTAAAATATGTTGTAGTTGGAATTGTTACATTTTTTATAACAAAAATTATCTCGGAAAGCTTAAGTAGGACATTGTTTATTACATTTATTTGGAAATTGACATGTTGTATTATTATTCCTAATATTTTATTTATTATAATTTTTTACAAAAAAGAAGAAATGAAATATTTAAAAGAAAAAATAAAAAATCTTTTGGCAAAATAACATTAAGAGAAGACAGAAAAAATAAAAATTTATATAGATAACGAGATGTGATTATTATCTTAAAAAATTAAGAGGGGTATTAGAATAAATGAAGAAAATTTTACTTAAAATTTATTATGCTTTTATAAAAATAATTAACAGATTTGCAAAAATTGGACCTACACCATATATATATTCTGTAAGCGAGTCTATTGATTTAATAAAAACTCACAAAAAATCTGTGAGTAGATATGGAGATGGGGAGTTATGGTGTTTACTAGGTGGGGAGATTCGATATCAATCAAAAAACTCTGAATTGAAAAACAGATTGAAGGAAATATTAAAAAGTGAGAATGAAAATATCTATATTTGCTTACCGGATGTATTTAGTGAAAAACGGTTAAAATTAAGGACAAATGAAAATCAGCAATTTTGGAGAAATCATTTAACGGAACATAGATTGGATTGGTATAAAAATATAAATTGGAAAAGAAAATACCTTAATACTGCAGTTAGTAGATTTTGGATTCCTTTTAAAGATAAAGAACAGAGTCGAAAAAATAGTATTGAATTAAAAAAGATATGGGAAGGAAAGGATATCTTATTAATAGAAGGTGAAAAAAGTCGTTTAGGGGTAGGTAATGATTTGTTTGACTTAGCAAATTCGATTAAAAGAATTTTAGCACCAGCTGAAAATGCCTATAATTTATATGATGAAATATTTAGAACGGCAAAAAAATATGGTAATAAAAAATTGATATTGATAGCATTAGGTCCGACAGCTACTGTATTATCATATGATCTTGCATTAATAGGATATTGGGCGATTGATATAGGACATGTAGATTTGGAATATGAATGGATGAAGAATGGAGCACTTCAACAAGAAAAAGTAAAAGGAAAGTATGTAAATGAAGTAATCGATGGTAATCAAGTTGAATCAGAATTTTATGGAAAAAAAGAATATGAAGAGCAAATTATATGTAAGATAGTAATGAGAAAGGAAAAAGAATGATAGCAATTGTGGTTCCAGTATATAATGCACAAAAATATATAAAACAGTGTATAAAATCAATACAAAAGCAAACATTAAAAAACTATAAGTTGATTTTAGTAGATGATGGTTCTGAGGATTTGAGTGGAACTATATGTGATAATTTAGCACAAAAGGATCAAAGAATTATCGTAATTCATCAAGAAAATAAAGGGTCTGTGGAAGCAAGAAAGACTGGTGTATTCAGTAAGCAGGCACAAGAAGCAGATTATATTTGTTTTGTGGATGCTGATGATACATTGGAAAAAGATGCATTGGAAATACTATATAATACAGCAAAAAAATATAATGCTGATCAAGTATGTGCAGATACAAGAAGGAGTTGGAAGAGTATAAAGATAGATTCAAGATATAAAGCTCCTTGTTTTGATATTGAAGGGGAAAAAGTTTATAACCAAAAAGATATTATTGAAAAATTATATATAAGTTGTTTCGGCATTACAAATTTTCCAGTAACACTTTATGCAAAGTTATATAAGACACGACTCATTACAGAAGCGGTAGATTTTAAAAGTATTGTAAAATTTACGGGAGATGATCTTAGTGTTACTTTAAGATGCTTACCAAGGACAAATAAATTGGTTGTTATTCCTAATAGAATATATAATTATAGGCTTGGTGGAGGAACTTCAAAGTTTATGGCATATATGTTAGAAGATTTTTTAGCATTATATCGCTATAAAGAAAAAATGAGTGAACAGTATCCAATGCCGCAAGATGCAAGATATTATATGAATATAGAATTGATGAATATTGTTTTTAGTTGGTTGATTATGTGTAAGAAGAAAGGAAAATATTCTGAACAAGAAATATATAAAGAAATAGAGAAAATATATTATATTCCGGAAATTTATAATGCAGCAATTGAATTATGTAAGATGAAAAATAAAAACCGTATTGCAGATATGATCAAAGGATGTGATTGCGATCAAATATATTATGAAGTCATGAAGAGTGTCAAAAAAGATCGGAAAAAGGATACTATAAAAGGATTAATTAGTAAATTATAAAAATATGGGAGATAAAATGAACCAAGAAGTGATAGATATAATTATTCCAATGTATAATGCAGAAAAAACAATTGCAGAAACATTACGGTCAGTGATGATGCAAAGTTATACATCATGGCGAGTGATAATAATAGATGATGGATCTACGGATAAATCAGCTGATATAGTGAAAAAATATATAGTAAAAGATTCGAGAATTGAATATCTTTATAAAGAAAATGGTGGGATTGTGTCAGCTCGAACAGCTGGAATCAAACAAATAGAAAATAAATATGTTATGATGATGGATAGTGATGATATCATACATCCACAATGTTTGGAGATTTTTCAATCAATTATGGAGGAAACGAAGGCTGATATGGTGATGTCAGAAAGTTTTCAAAATATGACAAGGCATGGTCATTTTAGAATAAAAGGGAAATATAATGTTGATGATGTTACATATGAAATGATTGATTTGGAAAAAGCAAAAAGAGGACTTTTAGGAGAACAAAATTATACACCTACAGTGTGGGATAAGTTATTTCGAAGTGATGTGATAAAGAATGCATTGGAAGATATAGAAACAATTCCAAAAGAGTTAAAAACAGGAGAAGATATGTGTATGAATTTATGTATATATATAAGAATACATTCTCTTGCAATGGCAAAGGTGAAGTTATACAACTATCGGTATTCAAGTACATTTCATAATAAAATTAGAGACAAGATGGATGAAGTAGTATTACTTCATAAATGGAGAAGCGAATTTATTGAAAATAAAGGGATGAACAAAGAATATCATAAACTTAATCTTGTACATGCATATTATTTATTATTATTTTATGGTTTTGATAATATACAGCAAAAAATAGATTTAATAGTGAAAGAAACGGGAAAATATATCGATGTTGATAAAAGTCAATATATAATATCAGAATCCAATAAAGAAGCACCTGATACATGGGTGTTAAAGTTAAAGAGATGGCTATTAAGAAATTTGTAGTAAAATCAAAAGATACTTTAATGTAATATAGATGAGAGGAAGATAGATATGATAGGGAAACCATTAGTTAGTGTAATTGTGCCTGTGTACAATATAGAAAAATATGTAGATGCATGTATTGCATCAATTATTGATCAGACTTATAAAAATATAGAAATAATTATTGTGGATGATGGATCAGTAGATGATAGTGGAAGATTAAGTGATGAATGGGAAAAAAGAGATCATCGAATTAAAGTAATTCATCAGGAAAATAAAGGAGTGTCAGCAGCAAGAAATGCAGCAATGAGAATATGTACAGGGGAATATCTTATATTTGTAGATGGGGATGATATGATTTCAAATGATATGATTGAAAGTTTATATCAGGCATCGCAAAAAACAAAAGCAGATTGCATTTTTTGTCAGTATGAAATAATCGGACCAAATGAGAAGGAATTTCATAGTACAAAAGAGATAGAAGATGAGGGATTTATTGTAAATACAGAAGAAGCACAGTTACGATTATTAAATCATATTGATACAGTTAGTGTTGTATGGAACGGATTTTATAAAACAGCACTGATTAAGGATCTACTATTTATTGAAGGAAAGAAAAATGAAGATGTAATGTGGAGATATTTGGAAATAGAGCGTTGTAAAACGATAGGATATATATCATATAAATTATATGGTTATAGAATGAGAGAAGACAGTCTGATGCATCAAAAATTTTCATTAAAAGATTTTGATAATCTGGAAGGAACGGTAAACAGAGCAGATTATATTATGAAACACTACGAAAATCTTAGAGATACCGCAATAACTAATATAATATCAGATTGTACGACATATTACATTCGTGCAAAAAAATTATTAGAAGGGGAAGAAAAGAAAGAGGCATTATTAAGAATAAGATATTATAGAAAAAAATATCCTGTAAAATTTAAAGAGGTAATGAAGGCTAAAAATCTTTCAAAAGGGAGAAAATACCTTGTGGCACTAGCTTGTATTTCTTTTCCTTTAGCGAGTTATGTAAAATTTTGGATTATAGACGGTGGAAACAAGAATTTGAAGAGATAAATGAAATTTTGAAAAAAATTTGAAATCAGTAAGAGTGTCAATGGAGAAAAATATGTTAACAAAAAAAGATGCAAAAATGGCACAAGGATTAGCAATTATAGGAATGGTGGCATTACATTTATTTTGTAGAATTGATAATCTTCCATATAATGTACATATATTTTTAGGGGGAAGACCATTAATTTATTATATAGGATTATTTGGAGATTTTTGTGTTCCTATTTATTGTTTTTGCAGTGGGTATGCACAACAAATTATGTATGAAAAAGAACATAAAATTGAAGAAGGAGTAAAACGACTTCCTAAATTTATTATGCATTTTTGGATGATCGTTATTCTTTTTTCAGTGATTGGAATTTGGTATCATAGTCCAGATATTCCAAAAACGATCGGTGATTTTATGGGGAATATGTTACTGTACAAGATGTCATATAATGGAGCATGGTGGTTTGTATTAACTTATATTTGGCTAGTTTTATTATATCCAATAATGAAGTGGTTTGCAGATAAATTGAATCCTGTAATATTGATTTGTATTAGTGGCATTTTATATATAATTTTTTATTATTTTGAGATTATGTGTGTTTTAAATATTTCCAATTCCATTATAGCATGGATTTGGAATCAGTTATGTTTGATTGGAAGATCGCAATTTGCATTTATTTTGGGAATAATATGGTGTAAATATTTGGTCATAGATAAAATAAGAAATTTTTATATGAAAATCAAAATGAAAAATCTATGTTTGTTAATCTGTGTAGCAATAACTTTTATTTTTCATTGCTTTGTCCAATCATTAATTGTTGCTCCAATTACGGGTATGATAGTATTAATGTGTTTTCATTTATGGGATAAACCAGAGTGGATGGAAAAATTATTTTTATTGTTAGGAAAACATTCAACAAATATATGGTTGATACATATGTTTTTTTATTTGGTACTATTTAAAAATTTTATTTTCAGATTAAAAGAACCAGCTTTAATATTTGTAGGAATGTTCGTTCTTTGTATAGTTATATCTATGTTGGTAAATCAGATAGAAAAGTTAATTGTAGATGGAATAAAGTCTTGTAGATTTTAAAATCAGACATAGGAGATATACACAGCTTAAGCCACAGGAGAAACAGGATATAGAACAAAGATCTTGTACTTAAGCATAAAACATATAAGAAAGTTAAAAACATTCTTACTGCAAAATCAATGTTTGATGGAAATTAGAGATTGTATATTGTCTAAACTGATAAAGGGATTATAATATGCTTGTATTGAATTGCTATGAAAAATTAATCGAATATGTATATCAAAAAAAATCGGTATGTATCTTTCAAATTTGCCAGATTTTGTGGAAAATAACTGGAAAAGTGCATTAAAAGAACAATTATGGCTTAGCAAGGAAGCAGAAGAGCTAGTTCAACATAATTTGAAAATTAATCGTTCGAGTCAAATATTTGGGTTGTATCATAAAGCAAGATATAAAATTTATTTTTATAGATGAACAGAAATGGGAGAAAGAGTATAAGGATAGAAGTTAATAGGTTTGGAACCTAAGTTCCTGTAGACCTTAAGAATTTCTTAAAACAGAGATATATAATATCACAATAGTTTAAGTAAAACAGCTGCCAATGTCTACAACACATCAGGAGAAACAAAAGTGAAAAACAAAATATATAACGAAAGACTATCATTCATATCGTACCTAAGAGTATTTGCAGTTCTATGCATACTAGCGTGTCATGTATGCAATGAAGCCTCAATAGGAGCAATACAATCTTTAGGTCAATTATTCAACATAGGGGTACAAATATTTTTAATCATATCAGCATTTTGCTTTGGAAGACAAGGAACAATCGATAATATAAAATCTTGGTATTTTAAACGCATAAAAAGAATTGCATTTCCATATGAGACATTTTTTATTATATTAGCTGTTATATATATTATTAAAAATGTGAAAATGTTATGGATGAATTGGCTATCATGCCTGTTTTTTGTACAAGGAATGCATGTAGGAGTATTAGGTGCAGATCATACATGGTTTATGACAACGTTAATGATTTGTTATATATTAACACCGTTGATAGAAAAAATCTGGAAAAGAATTCAATATAAAAAGACAAAATGGTGCATACTAGTTGGATTATTTATAGTTCCGTTTGTTATGGCATATCTGCTGCCGGATTATATATTTTTCATTACATATCATGTGTGCTTTTATGCAATAGCATATTATGTAGGAAGTAATTGGGAAAGACTTGGAAAATCAACTAATAAATCAGCAGTTATATATTTTATTGTTATATGTCTGGCATTTGCAACGAGATTTATTGGACGAGCAATGATTGATGGTACGAAATTATATAATCTTGTTATTGTAAATTATACACATTATGTGGCAGCAGCATGTATATTTATGCTATTTTCAATTATCTTTTCTAAAGTGAAAATGCTAAAAATTGTACAATTGGTTGATGGTATAAGTTTTGAAATTTATCTTTGCCACTATATGTTTATTGTGGGACCAGTATCAGTAATGTATATTACGGGGAATTGGATAATTAACAGCATTATTGCGGTGTGTATTGCGTTATTATTTGCAGTAATATTACATAAATTATCGAAAGGAATGAGGAAAATCTTAAGGGTTCATAGCACTTAAGATGTGCTTTTGAAAAATAAACTTATAAATAAAGAAAATACCACATAGATATATTGATTCTAATAAAACTGTTTGTTAAAATATATATCAGGTGTTACTACATTGACGTGAATGGCGGTTTGCTTCCTACAGGGATTTTTAGTACGTGGAAAGCATGATGCCAAGACAGAAAAATAACCGCCCTAGCCTGGAAAGTTAAGCGGTTATTTTTATAACTTATTAATCATCAGGCGAACCGTCATCGGTAGCACCTTTCTTTATTAATATACTAACATTTGGTATCGGAGTTACAAAAATGTTTAGCGGATTGATCAAGTTCTTTCTTTATTAATATACTAACATTTGGTATATTTTATGTCAACAAATAATAAAGGGAGAGGTGAATACACACTATGGATCAAGAAAAATTAAGAACCACATTGCAGATAGGTGAAACAATTGCAGTAGAATTTAAAAGATGCAGCAACCGAATAGAAAATGATGTATATCAAAGTGTATGCTCCTTTCTGAATCGTTTTGGTGGAGATATTTACCTTGGAGTAGAAGACGATGGGACTGTTTGTGGAGTTCCTGAAAATGCAGCAAGAGATATGGTAAAAAATTTTATAAAGATTATCAGTAATCCCAATATGTTTACTCCAACCATATATCTATCACCGGAAATTATAAAGTATGAAGGAAAAACGATCATTCATATTCATATACCAGTCAGCGCAGAAGTACACAGTTTCAAAAAGGAAGTTTATGACAGAGTAGATGATGCAGATGTAAAAGTTACTGCAACAGCTCAACTTGCAATGATGTATATTAGAAAACAGAATAGATTTACAGAGAAACAGATTTATCCTTATATTTCACTGGAAGATTTTAGATTAGATTTATTGCCACGAATTAGAAAAATGGTAACAAATAATATAGAAGGTGTGGCATAGTTGGGAAAGTATGAGTGATGAGGAATTATTGAGAAGTGCGGGATTATATGGAAAGGACAGAGCGACAGGAGAAAGTGGATATAATCTGGCAGCAGTTATGTTATTGGGAAATGATTGCAAATACATTGATTCATAGAGAATTTACGAGTTCATATACAGCTAAATTTGTAATAGAAAAAGATAGGATGTATACAGAAAATGCGAATCGGTCATCAGGAGATGGAATTATTACACCTGATAATATGGAACCAAATCCAAAGAATCCTATTATTGCATCATTTTTTAGAAACATAGGATGGTCAGATCGATTAGGTTCAGGAGTGAGAAATATATTTAAATATTCAAAGTATTATTCTGGAAAAGAACCAGAATTCATTGAAGGGGATGTATTTAGGCTTATTGTGCCATTAAATGAAGATTATTCATATGATAATGTAAAAAACGGCGATAAAAAAACGGCGATAAAAAACGGCGATAAAAAAACGGCGATAAAAAACGGCGATAAAAAGATTTCAAAAAAGACAATACAAAATTATAAAAAAATACTTGAATTTATGGAAGAGGGTAAAGAATATACGATTCAGGATTTTTGTAATTTGTTAAATTTAAAACCATCCAGAACGAAAGAATTATTAAAAGCTTTGACACAAGATATAGAACAAATAGGCAATAATAAAAATCGAAAATACAGATTAAAATAAAAAGGATATGGGGAGGAAACCTACAAATGCAATCAGCATATATTCACTTATATCTGATCATGATCAACGTTATAACATTTGCATTGTATGGACTAGACAAATGGAGAGCGATGACAAGACAGTGGAGAGTCAGAGAGAAAAAATTGATCATACTTGCACTGATCGGAGGCTCCATTGGGGCAATGATCGGTATGACAGTATTTCATCATAAGACAAGAAAATGGTATTTTAGATTAGGGATACCTTTGATTTTGGGCATTCAGGTGTCGTTGATACTTTGTTTTTATGATATGATATAAGTAAGCAAAGAAGAATTGGGAAGAAGTTTAAGAGACCCAAAAGCAAAGGAAGATTAGAGATATGAAGCAAAACAAATGGAAGCATTTAAAATTTGAAAAATATGTTTTTGTGCTATTATTGGCGATCGAGCTTATTATGTCATTTACTTTTTTAGGATTCATTCATATTGATCCAATTTCACTTACAACAGCATATATCCCGATCGTAGTTGCGGGATGTTTGCTTGGACCTTTGGAATCGACACTGATCGGATTGGTATTTGGACTAGCAAGTATGTATAAGGCATCAGCACTTTATGTCGTATCAGATGATAAGATATTTTCGCCGCTATATAGTGGTAATCCAATAGGAAGCATTTTATTAAGCGTTGGGTCAAGAGTTTTGTTTGGCTTTGTAATCGGATATCTGTTTTCCATCATAAAAAGATGGAAGTATGAGAAAATAGGAATCTGGATCCTTTCTTTGATTTCACAGTGGATACATGCTTTCCTAGTGTTCATTGTTATGGGAGCCTGTTTTCCACAACTTGGCTATACTGGAATGTCAACATTTCATATGGGAATCAATGATGCACTTATTGCACTATGCTGTCTTTTCTGGGTAGAGGTGGCATATAAGATTTATCACAAGGAGCGTATTCAAAAATACAAGGATGCGGTAAATCAATCTTTGGATGATCCATATCTGTCTTCTAAGATAGTCGCTATATCATCAGGGATCAGTTTTTGATCATTTGTATAGCGATATTTTCTACTGGATATTTTGCAAATCGGTCTACATGTATGTTGAAACAGCACAGAGTTCATGTAACAAGAACAATAGAGATTGATCTGCTACATTTACAGGTACAGTTTTTGATCGCAATGCTTGCATTGGATTTTATCTTAATATTGACGATGCTTATGATCTACCAATATATGAAGTATCGGGAATATCAAGGGGAGATTGATTTCCTTACTGGGGTGATGGGAAGAAGACTGTTTTTGTAGCATTGCCAAAATATTCAAAGTGATCAGAGGATTCATGGCCATCAAGGATGGTTTTTATTCTTGGATGTGGATTGGTTTAAGCAGATCAATGATAAACTGGGACATATAGCAGGAGATGAAACCTTAAAGAAATTTGCGATGTTTTTAAAAGAACAATTTGAGCCATATGGAGTAGTTGGAAGAGTTGGCGGAGATGAGTTTGCCGTGATGATCGAAGAAGAGATGAGCCAGGAAGTGTTAGAGAAGGAACTGGAACAATTCTTTCAAAATATCTCAGGAATTCAGAAGGAAGTCACAGTAAGCTGCAGTATAGGAGTATATCGTTTTAAATATCCAAAAACGATCAAGGAACTTCTGACAAAGACCGATGAGATCTTATATGAAGCTAAAGCAAATGGAAGAGGCTGTTTTGTTATTAGATAAAGTCTAAGAAGGTGGTGTTGGCAATGAACAATGTGAAATTACCAGTAGGAATTTCTGATTTTCATAAATTAAGACAAAATGAATATTATTATGTAGATAAAACGAATTTGATCAAAGAATTACTGGAATCAAGAATCGCAGAAGTTACATTTATCACAAGACCAAGACGTTTTGGAAAGACAATCGGAATGAGTATGTTGGCGTATTTCTTTGATATACGAAAAGACAGCAGGAAACTATTTGAAGATTTGAAGATCTCAAGAGATATAGAATTATGTCAAAAATGGATGAATCAGTATCCAACATTATTTATTTCCTTCAAAGATGTAGATGGATTGAATTTTCAATCAGCTATGAAGATGTTAAGAAATCAGATTTCATGGATCTGCAATGAGCATGATTATTTATCAGATAGCGATAAGGTAAATGAGAATGATAAAAAGATCTTTTTAAAGTTACAAGATATAAGTGAAGAAAATTTGTCAGAAGATTTGATAAAAATTAGTGTGGCTACCATCATAAGAATGATGAATGCGCATTACGGAAAGCCGGTTATTTTATTATTGGATGAATATGATGTACCATTAGCGAAAGCAAGCAGCAATGGCTACTATAAAGAAATGCTGGATGTGATGAAAACGATGATGAGCACATCTCTAAAAGATAATTCTCATCTTCAGTTTGCAGTAGTTACAGGTTGCTTGAAAATTGCAAAGGAAAGTATATTTACAGGAACCAATAATTTTATCTCAGATACGATCATAGCAACACATTTAAATGAATATTTTGGATTTACCGATCAGGAAGTAAAAGATATCTTAAAAGATATTGGACTGCAAGAGCATTTTAAAGAAATCAAAGAATGGTATGATGGGTATAATTTTGGAGAAATCGATGTATATTGTCCATGGGATGTTATGAACTATGTAAGAGATCTACGGATCAATCCAGACATGAAGCCAGCAAGTTACTGGAAGAATACAAGTGATAATGCGATCATACGATCTTTTATAGACTACGCAGGCAGCGGAATTCAAAAAAAGATGGAAAAATTGATGGCAGGAGACACGATTGATCAGAAAATAGAAGAAAATCTTACGTATGATTATTTACATTCGTCAGAAGAGAATTTTTGGAGCATTTTGTATTTAACAGGATATCTGACAAGAGATAAGGAAGAGAAGGAAAGTGCAGATGGAAAGATCACATTGAAGATTCCAAACAAAGAGATACGAGAGATTTTTGAGACAACAGTACAGGATTGGTTTAGTGATACAGCGAAACTACAAGATCGAAAGCATTTATTTGATGCAGTATGGAACGGTGATGAGCAGACTTTGACACAGGAGATCAGCAGGTTATTGCGAATAACGATCAGTTATCATGATTATAGAGAAGATTTTTATCATGCATTTCTTGCAGGAATATTTGCTGGGGCTGGATATAGTGTTGAATCGAATAAAGAACATGGAGAAGGTCGAAGTGATCTTGTTATTTTTAATGAATATGAAGGAAAGGTTGCAGTTTTTGAAGCGAAATATTCAAAAGGAGTGAAGAACTTAGAAGAGGATTGTGAAAAAGCTATTCAGCAGATCAATCATAGGATGTATGCAAAGGAATTTGAGGATAGTTATGATGAGGTGATCTGTTATGTGATTTCTTTTTACAAGAAACGTTGTGTTGTAAAAAGAGATGTAAAGTAGTAGTTCAGAAAATATGAGGAAAGGAAAAGGTATGAAAAAGAGAATCATCAGCAAAATATTAACATTACTGGTCGTATTCAGTATGGTATTTACGTTACTGCCAGTGAACAACAAAATAGTACATGCTGGGGACAGCAAAGTAAATATTGGAGATTATATTTATCTTGGAACTTATCAAGGTAAGAAGATAAAATGGAGATGCATCGGAGAGGATTCGAATGGAAAATTGATGCTGAGTGATCAAATCCTGTGTAAGAAGAGTTATGACGCAAAATATTCTGGGTATAAAAACCACATCAGGGCTGAAAGAGGATCCAATCGCTGGACAGAATCAGCCTTGAGACATTGGATGAATTCTGCCGGAGTGGTTGATTGGAGCAATCGATCTGTACCCTCCGCAGCAAATCTTGATGGAGAGGATGCTTATGATGAAGAGCAGGGATTTTTATCTTCTTTTACTGATTCGGAGCTTCAGTGTGTAAAGACGGTCACACAGAAAACATATTTGAATAATCTGGATGCAGACAAAGCAGATGGAGGATCTTCCAAATTTGATTTTGATGCAAATGGATACCATCGTAAGCTGTTTGAAACTTTAGCAGAGGCAACCGATAAATGGTATGAGAATACAACGGATCAGTTCTTCTTGATAGGACCAGAGCAGTTGTTGATGGGAACCAATAATATTGGTTTGGATTATATGGCTCCGGACGATTCCTACTGGCTAAGACTGCCTTGTAACACAGGACAATCTTACGAAAATGTAGCACGATCAATAGGAGCAAACAGAATCACACATGCAAGAGCAAACAATTCGAATCATGGAGTAAGAGCCGCATTTTATCTGGATGAAGATCAATTCCATGGAGAAGTGATCGAAGGAGGAATGTCCAGTTACTTTAAAACAGGTAAGGATACGAATCAGTTTAAGCATATAGGGATGAGAGCTTTCATTTCAAATCCTGTATATCTAAATAAATTGGTGAAGCAGTGTAGTGATTTTCAGAGTAAATGGAGAATGATCACGTATTTTCATGGAGAACATACAGGTGTATGCCATGGGATCACTTTGAGTATGTGTTATGGAAACCAAGGTTATATTGATTTTGATGATATTACAAGTGGCGCACATGATTATTGGACGCTGGGAAGCCCATATGAGAATTCCAAAATGAAAGACATGATCTTATATTATCAGATGACACAGTGTCTGGACAGTGGAAGCTCAACGTATGGAATCAGTAAAAATTCAGGTTGGGGAAATGGAGATCTGGAAACTTTTCTTAAGAAATTTGTAGCAGAAGCCCAGTATGCAAAAAGAGTGAAAAAACCATTTGTTTTCTCCTTCATGATACCAGAGGGCGGACATAGTGTTGTTGTTTGTGGTTATAAGAAGGACACGGATGGAAATCATGAGATTACGATCTATGATGAAAATTCTTATCACCCTGGAAGTTATGGGGGATACCTGACAATGAAAGTCTCTTCTGATTTCAAGAGCTTTCATTTTGCAGATTCAAATTCAAGATTTGATGATGTATGTGTAGAAGATCTGTGGAAGAACCTGAACTATTATGGCGTTGATAAAATGTATAATGGCGGGATCCAGACCTTAAAAATGAAAAGCAGGATGGCGGCATCAGCATATCAGGAAGATGAACAGAATCAGACGACGATCCAGATTTCAGCAAATAAGAGATTCCGATTACAAAATGAAGAAGGAAAGTATCTCGAATACGATGGAAATAATTATACAGGAGATATGAAAGTTTATTCCTGCGAACAAAGTGACAGGGAAAGCAAGCATCCAATCTGGAATCTAAGAGTGGCGGCAAGCAATTCATTTGAATTAACGAAAGCAGAAGAAGGCTGCCAGTTCCTTTGTGATGATAACAACAAAGGATATGCAGTAACTGCCGATGGAGCAGATAAAGTAACGATCACTTCTGGTAAGATCAAAGTGGAAGGAGATAATTATAATCTGTCAGCTGCGATGCAATCCAAGAATTCTGAGGAAGGAATTGTAGAGGTCAATGCCAAAGTGCAGGGAAACAGTACGATTTTGGATAACAACACAAACACATCCATTCAATTTGATGATAAGGGAAATAACGTTAAGGTAACAAAATATGTTGATTTTTCAGCAGATATCGTTGAGGAGAAAGAAGAAGTCAAAGGTTCTGATCTTGTAGTAGAGGAACTTGATAAGAAAGATCCTGAAATCCCAGACCAGGGAGAAGATAATAAAGGGAATGGCAATACAGGAAACGGCAATGGAAATGATATCTCTGGAAATAATGCACAAAGTAAACCAGAAGTAATAAAACCAAACATCGTAAAACCATTAAAATTAAAGAAACAGATAATAAAAACAGCAAAAATAAAAACTTACAAGGCAAAAAAATTAAAACGTAAAAAGGCAACATTTAACCTAAAAGCGAGATCTTTTGGGAAAGCAAAACTGACCTATAAAGTGACTAAATATCCAAAGAAAGCAAAAAAATGTATGACCGTAACTAAGAGTGGAAAAGTTACATTAAAGAAGAAAGCCAAGAAAGGAACATACAAGATTCGGATCACGGCAGCAAAAACATCGAAGTATCAGAAAGCGGTGAAGTATGTGACGGTTAAGGTAAAATAAATCAACAAAGAATTATGCAAAGTTATTGATTGAAAATTTTAAAGTATGTTATAATTACCTAATTACTAATTGTTCGATTAGTAATTAGGTAATTAGTAATTAGTCAGTTAGCAAAAAGGATGATGGTATGAGATTTGTCGGAAGAAATCCCAGATTTTGAAAACAGTTGTTTGAGATATCATAAACAATTGGCAAATCAAAATCTACAACAAATCCCCCTGCCAAACATCCTTCACCTTCATCTCATGCGCAATCCTATTCAAAACTTTCCGCTTATAAACACTCCACTCAGGAGCAATCAACAAATCTCTCGGTCCATCTCCAGTTAATCGATGAATCACGATCTCAGGACTCAGATTCTCAATACATTTCAAAATCAGATCAACATAAGACTCCAAAGTAAACACATCAAAGGGATGTTCCTCATAATGATCAGCCAGATCCGTATTCTTCAAAATATGCAGCATAGAAAATTTAACCCCATGAATCGGAAGGCGATTCAGATAACGAACTGACTCAAGCATCATATCATCCGTTTCACCAGGAAGCCCAAGAATCAGGTGAACAACGGTCAATACACCGATCTTATGAAGAGTCATAACTGCTTCATCAAAACAAGACAAAGGGTACCCACGCCGGATAAAAGAAGCGGTCTCTTCATGAATCGTCTGCAGACCAAGTTCCACAAATACAGGTTTGATCTTATTTAATTGATTTAAAAGTTCCAAAACCTCGGCAGGCAGGCAATCCGGTCTGGTACCGATCGCAAGAGCAACGATTCGCGGATCATTGACCGCTTCCATATACAAAGCTTCCAGTTTTTCAATCGGACCATAAGTATTCGTAAAAGCCTGAAAATAAGCAATATACTTCCCATTCTCGATCTTTCTAGAAACCATCTCAATTCCAGCGGTGATCTGATCTGTCACAGACAAAGCAGCTGAAGAAGCAAAATCCCCGGAACCGCCCTCACTGCAAAAGATACAACCACCAGTTCCAAGTGTTCCATCTCTGTTTGGACAGGTAAAACCACCATCTAAGGATACTTTATAAATTTTCTCACCAAAATAATTCTTTAAAAAACTATCAAACGGATAATAACGTTTTCCATGCCAATTCATATGATCATAACTCCTAACTACAAGTTTGTTATCTACAAGATAGCACGAAAAATGTGGAAATTCCAGTGTTTTCAAGTCACAAAATGTTCATAGCATTATCACGTACTATAAAATCTCAATCACAAAACTCAAAGTTTCATGTTCTCCAGGCTCCAAGAATCGCACCCCTCTTTTATGTTCAAACACATCATCCTCATCACTGCAGGTAGAAGTTCCACTCCAAGGTTCCAAAGCAACAAAAGGTCCATCATTTGCACTAGACCATACACCCAGATAATCAAAATCAGGGAAAGTAACTAAGATACCATGACCGCTTTCCTTATGTTTTAATGCAACCGTGCGTGATTTCAACTGATCAAAGATCAAAGCATCCTTGTAAAATAAAGAATGTTTTACAGGGATCACAGTTTCATGATCAAGAACAGGAATACGATCGTTGTTATTGATCAAACCATCATCTGTAAGCTGTGCACAGGCAGCAGTTTCCGGTTGTTCAAATTCCACGATATAATCTTCAAAATTCTCCCCTTCATACACTGGACAGTTAAATGCAGGATGACCGCCAATACAGTAAGGCATAACGATGTCCCCATGATTGATCACCTTATGACTGACTTTCACTCCATGATCCGTTAATTCATAGATCATCTGGAGTTCAAAATCATAAGGATACTGTTCTTTTGTAGAATCATCCGCTTTCAAAGAATAAACAGCACAAGTTTCAGAAGAAGAAACCAAAGTAAATTCTAATTTTCTTGCAAGACCATGACGGCCAAAAGAACAAGTCTTAGAATTACCGATGGTTGCAGTTCCATTTCTTAAACATCCAACGATCGGAAATAAGACAGGTGCCTGTCCGCTCCAGAAGTCAGGGTTTCCCTGCCAGAGATATTCCGTACCAGAAGCATCTTTGATAGAAGTCAGTTCCCCACCAAGAGATTTTAAAGTGACAGATACATTTTCATTGCGTAAGATTGTATTGCTCATGAGATATCCTCCTAGATTTAATATAGAATCATTATACCATGAATTAACATCGAAAAACACTTGTGTTTCTTGGGAAAAACAATAGTTAAAAGCATATTTTTTATAAAGAATCAGTAGAAATTTAAGAAGTGGTGTGATAATATGACTAAGTATGCGTAGAAATGTAAAATAATAGATAAAAATAGAAAAGAGGAAAAAGATTATGGCAAACAGCATTGAGCAGGAGATCGGCCGCAGAAGAACCTTTGCGATCATTTCCCATCCGGATGCCGGTAAGACAACGTTGACTGAGAAGTTCCTTTTATATGGAGGAGCGATCAATACAGCGGGGTCTGTGAAAGGAAAGGCAAACTCCAAACATGCAGTATCTGACTGGATGGAGATTGAAAAAGAAAGAGGTATCTCTGTCACTTCTTCTGTATTACAGTTTGAATATGAAGGAAAATGTATCAATATCCTTGATACACCAGGACATGAGGATTTCTCAGAAGATACGTATCGTACACTGATGGCAGCGGATTGTGCCGTCATGGTGATCGATGCTTCCAAGGGTGTCGAACCACAGACGATCAAGTTATTTAAGGTCTGTGTTATGAGACATATCCCGATCTTTACATTTATCAATAAGATGGACCGTGAAGCTAAGGATACTTTCGATCTGTTAGACGATATCGAGAAAGTCTTAGGGATCGAGACATGTCCGATCAACTGGCCGATCGGATGTGGAAAAGAATTTAAGGGTGTATACGAGCGTGCATCAAGAAATATCTTACGATTCGAGGCAGTCTCCACAGGTGGTGCAAAAGAAGCAAAAGAAACGATCATTTCAGCAGATGATGATAATGCAGCAGATCTGATCGGAGAAGATTTCTATGAGAATCTGATGGAAGAAATTGAATTGTTAGATGGTGCGGCAGCAGATCTTGATATGGAGAAAGTACATCAGGGAAAACTATCTCCAGTATTCTTTGGATCAGCACTTACAAACTTTGGTGTAGAACCATTCTTAGAGCATTTCCTGAAGATGACAAACAGACCACTTGCAAGAACATCCAAGGGAGAAGAAGTAGATCCTGTGGAAAATGGTTTTTCAGCGTTTGTCTTTAAGATTCAGGCAAATATGAACAAAAATCACCGTGACAGAATTGCATTTATGAGAATCTGTTCCGGTAAATTCGAAGCGAACATGGAAGTAAAACATGTACAGAGTAAGAAAAAGATGAGGCTTTCCCAGCCACAGCAGATCATGGCACAGGAACGTAAGATCGTAGAAGAGGCGTATGCAGGAGATATCATCGGAGTATTTGACCCGGGAATCTTCTCTATCGGAGACACTGTCTGTCTTCCAAAAGATGACTTTGAATACGAAGGAATCCCAACATTCGCACCAGAACATTTTGCAAGAGTCATCCAGTTAGATTCTATGAAGCGTAAGCAGTTTGTGAAGGGTGTAGAACAGATCGCACAGGAAGGTGCTATCCAGATCTTCCAGGAACATGAAGCAGGATTTGCAGAGATCATCGTCGGAGTTGTAGGAACACTTCAGTTTGATGTCTTAAAATACCGTCTGGAAAATGAATACAACTGCGAGATCCGTTTAGAACCATTGCCATATCAGGCAATCCGCTGGATCAAAGACCGCAACACGGATATGAACAAATTACGTGGTGTATCTGAAGTTAAGAAAGTCAAAGATATGCGAGGAAATCCACTGTTGTTATTTAAGAATGAATGGGGAATCCAGTTTGTACTTGATCGTAATGAGGGATTAGAGTTAGTTGAGTTCAGCAAAGAATAGTATAAATTATATTTCTTTTTGATAAGAAAAAGCATTGTAACTTGAGAATAAAGGTGGTATATTATATTAGTATATTTCTTAAGTTATCAAAAATAATATAAATATCAGACTTAGAAAAGAGATTGTTATGGCGTTGATAGATATTCATACACATATATTATATGGAGTTGATGATGGAGCAAAGGACATCAATGATTCAATGGGATTGTTGGATGAAGAACGGGAACAAGGCGTGGATCAGGTAATACTGACTCCGCATTACGGTCCGAAGTTTGGACATCCAGATACAGAAGTATTAAGAGAGAAGTTTGAGGCGATCAGAGAGAAGGCACACAAGTATTATCCAGAGATTCAGCTATACCTTGGGAGCGAATTATATTATCAGCAAGGGACAGTTTCAGATCTGAAACAAGGGAAAGCATTGACGATGAATGGGACCCGTTATGTTTTAGTGGAGTTTGCGACATCAGATGCCTATTCGCATATATATCGCGCGGTTCAGGATTTTGTATATGCAGGATATATTCCGATCCTTGCGCATGTAGAGCGATACAAAGCAGTTTTCGGACATGTAGACAAGATTGTCGAACTGATCGAAACAGGTGCATATATTCAGATAAATGCGGAAAGCCTGATCGGAGGAATTTTTGATAAACGAGCATCTTTTTGTAAGAAGATTATGAAAGAAGGACTGGTTCATTTCCTTGGAACGGATTGTCACGATTTTCGGACAAGAAGACCAAATATGAAACCGGCAGCAGAAGTTGTACGGAAGAAGCATGCGGACCAGATTCTTTATGAGAATCCAAGGAGAATGCTTGAGGGGAAAAGTATTTAATTAAAGAAGGGATAAAAACATCTATGTACGAGTTAGAGAATGATGATGAGATCGAGATTGATTTAAGGGAATTGTTTTTGGCATTGAAGAAGAAGATCGTTTGGATTTTGTTGACAGCAATCGTCTTTGCAGGTGCATCAGGATTGATCACGAAGTTTGCGATGACACCGATCTATTCTTCTACAGCACAGCTTTATGTTGTTTCAAAGGGTGGACTTTCACAGCTTACAGATCTTACAATGGGTACTCAGTTAACACAGGATTATATGGTAATTGTTAAGACAAGACCAGTCCTTGAACAGGTGATCGCAGATCTGAAGCTTGATATGGATTATAAAGAATTAGAGAAGAAGATCACGGTGGAGAATCCATCTGATACACGTATCATGCAGATTACGATAACAGATAAGGATGCAGCACTTGCACAGAGCATCACACAGGATCTTGCAGAAGTAACAGCGAAGACAGTTGCAGAGAAGATGGACGTGAAATCACCAACGATCATCGAAAAGGCATATAAGGCAGACAAACCAGACAGCCCAAGTCTTAAGAAGAATGTATTGATCGGAGCAGTTCTTGGATTTATATTGATGGCAGCAGCCATTGTGATTCAGTATCTGATGAACGATACGATTCTGAAAGAAGAAGATATTGAGAAATATCTTGGAATTAATACTTTAGCGCAATTACCTTTGGTAAAGGGAACTACAAAGCGAACAAAGAAAGTAAAGAGGGCGAGGGAATAAGATGAAGAAATTAGTAATGGATCTTCCAGAGATCAACGATTATCGTATGGTAGAAGGACTAAACCAGCTAAAGACGAACTTAGCCTTCTGCGGAAAAGATATTAAAGTGATCACAATGACAAGCAGTGTTCCGAACGAAGGAAAGAGTTCTGTTTCTCTGAGCCTTTCAAGAACACTTGCAGAAAGTGGAAAGAAGATACTGATGGTGGATGCTGACTTAAGAAAATCAGTAATGGCAGCCAGATATCATATACAGGGAATTGATAAAGGATTAAGCCATTATCTGACAGGACAGGCAGAAGTGGAAGATATCATCTATGAGACAGAAGTTGAGGGACTTTGTATTACAGTAGCTGGTCCGCTGTCACCAGATCCAACAAGCATTCTGGATTCTGAACAGTTTGAACAATTCATTGAGAATGTTAGGGATATGTTTGATTATGTGATCATTGATACACCACCGCTAGGTGTTGTCATTGATGCTGTGATCATCGGTAAATATACAGATGGAGCAGTCATCGTGATCGAGCAGGGAGTGATCAAACGTAAGATCGTTCAAGATGTCATCAAGCAGTTGAAGAGGGGCGAGGTTCGTATCTTTGGGGCTGTATTAAATAAAGTTGATGAGCGTATCGGTGCTTATGGTAATTATGAGTATAAATATTCATATTCATATTACGGTGAGTCAGATACGGAAAAAAATCATCCAAATACTTAATAAGGAGGAATGTAAGTATGAGTAACAAAATCATCAAGAAAGCAGCAGCTTGTGGATTATCCGCAGTTATGGCTTTCGGGCTTGTCGCAGTAACAGAAGCACCAAAAACAGCTAATGTTAGTGCAGCAACAAAAAAGGTAAAGAAATTATCTTTTAAGAAGAAAGGGTATGTGATTAGTGTACCAGGACACTGGATGAATGCAAAGACACGCCTGAAATTCTCACCAAAAAGTGCTAAAACTTATAAGTTAAAGTACAAAACAAGCAACAAAAAGATTGCTACTATTTCTAAGAATGGTATCATCCGTGCAAAGAAAAAAGGTACAGTAACAATCACAGCAATTGCTAAAAACAACAAAAAAGCAAAGGCTACAACAAAGGTTACAGTTGGTAAAGTTGTTAAAACTTTAAAATTCAAAGAGGGGACAAAGAAAACAGTAACAGCTGGAAAGAAATTCACTCTTCACCCAACTTACTCACCAAAGAAAGCTTCTACAAAAGCTGTAACGTTCAAATCTAGCAACAAGAAAGTAGTTATAGTAACTTCTAAAGGTAAAGTAACTGCAAAGAAAGCTGGTAAAGTAACAATTACAGCAACATGTAAAGATGCAAAAGGTAAGAAAGCTAAATTTACAGTAACAGTAAAAGCAGCTCCAGCACCTGCAAAAGTTGTAACACCTGAAACTGTAAAACCAGTTGTAAAAGATAACACAGCTGAATATACAGGATTAGTTGCTAATGCTGACAAATACGTTTTAACTCGTGGAAAACAGATAGTTGAGATCTCTGCAGCACAGGTTAAAGAAGCATTAGGATATATTGCTGATCCAGCAGCTGGATTCAAAGCATGGGAAAGCAAAGAAAACTTTACATTAGGTGTATTATCAGCTACTGGTAAAGGTGCTACAAAGACAGCTACGATCAAAGGTACATCTAACTATGATGGAAAATACACAGCAACAGTTACAAAAGTATCTGATACAGAATACGCTGTTGTAGCAAAATCTGAAAAAGGTCAGAACCACAACATCAAAGTTACAGTAGCAAAAGACGGTACAGTAACAGCTACAAGTGCTAAATACGTTGTAACAAGCGATAAAAACGCTACAAACATCGTAGTAAAAGATGCAGCTGGAAAAGTTATTGCTTCAGCAACAGCAAAAGATGGTAAATACACAGTAAAATTACCAGCAGATAAAGCAAAAGATTTAACAATTACACAGTATGTAGCAAAATAATCAATTGCTGAGTGATAAAGGAATCTTGGAGGAGTTTTCCTCCAGGATTCTTTTTCTATAAAAGAATTTTCTATTTAAGAAGGATCAGGAACATGAAGAAAAAGATAATGACGATGCTGATGTTGCTTGCAGTTTCCTGTATGATCATGCCAACAAATGCGAAAGCTGCCAAAAAAGCATATATCAAAATATCAACAGGAAGCAAAGCAACGGTTTTTGTTGGAAAAACTTTAAAATTAAATGCAAAAACAGTTGGTAAAAAGAAAAAGATCACATATAAGACATCCAAAAAATCTGTAGCGATAGTGAATAAAAAGGGTGTGATCAAAGGAAAGAAATACGGAACTGCCAAGATCACAATGAAAGCTTCTGGAGTGAAAACAAAGAAGATCACTGTATATGTAAGAAAAGCAGCGACAGGGATCAAACTTTCATCTGCACAGACGATCAATTTCTACAAGACAGGAAACACTGCCCAGATCAAAGCAACAGCTTTACCTGGAGGAAAACAGATGGCATCAAAAACTCTGACTTATAAGAGCAGTAATCCACAGGTAGCAGTGGTTAACAGCAAAGGAAAAGTGACAGCTAAAAAAGGCGGATACAGCAGAATTCAGATTTCTACCACTGCAAGATCAGGAAAGATCTGCACAAAAGATGTTGATGTTTTTGTATATGATGGATTTGATGATGTATGCAGTGAAACATCTGGAAGCAAGACAACATTTACATTTAATCCAAACTGGAGATCTGTCACAATCTATTTTACAAGTCAAACAGGAAAACAATATTCTTATAAAGTGGATAGCATCAAAACAGAATTTAATATGCTGGCGAATGTCAAAGGATTTGCAGACGAACGCAATGGAGTAGCAGTGAGCAAAGACAGTGCGAGAAAGGCGAACATCATTAATTTCAAGATCATTGAAACTGGCGAAGATTATGATGTATTAGCGGATGCCCAGAGATATCAGCTGACATTTTATAAAGCGTTGAATAACAAAGTGACATTCAATGTAGAAAAATAAAAAGATAAGAAAAATACTTGACAATAAAAATGAAAGCATGATATAATGTCAAAAGTTGTGAAGAACAACAGAAACAACAAAGAAGAGTATCCACTCTCACCTTAGCACATATGATAGATTAGGAAGTGACTTGGGTTAATATTTAAGAATATGATATTTCGTGATCATGCTTGAATTTTATGTGGATAGTCTTATAACTATCCACTTTTTTAATTATCATGGAGGTGTAATTATTAGCGATTTAATGATTAACGGACAGATCAGAGATAAAGAAGTACGTCTGATCGCGAATGATGGCGAGCAGCTTGGAGTTATGTCCGCAAGGGAAGCACAGAAGTTAGCAGATGAAGCAGGATTAGATCTTGTCAAGATCTCACCAAAGGCAAAACCACCGGTTTGTAAAATTATCGATTACGGTAAGTACAAATACGAGCAGACAAGAAAAGAAAAGCTGGCAAAGAAGAAACAGAAAGTCATCGATGTGAAAGAAGTCCGCATGTCACCAAACATTGACACAAACGACTTAAACACAAAGATTAATCATGCAAAGAAATTCCTTGCAAAAGGTGCGAGAGTGAAAGTCACACTTCGATTCAGAGGAAGAGAACTTGCTCATGTGAATGCAAGCAAGTATATCTTAGATGATTTTGCGAAAGCATTAGAAGATGTAGCCACCATCGATAAGAAACCAAAGTTTGAAGGAAGAAGCATGACAATGTTTTTAGCTCCAAAGAACAACTAGGAGTTTAAGATATTCAAATATGAGTAGATACAAGCAGGATTAAGGAGGAAATAACCATGCCAAAAATGAAGACATGTAGAGCAGCTGCAAAAAGATTTAAAAAGACAGGAACAGGAAAATTAAAAAGAAATAAGGCATACAAAAGCCATATCTTAACAAAGAAATCTCCTAAGAGAAAGAGAAATTTAAGAAAAGCTGCAATGACAGATGCAACAAATGAAAAGAACATGAAGAAGATTTTACCATATCTGTAAGATGGATCGTTAAGGAGGAAATGTAAGCAATGGCAAGAATCAAAGGCGGAATGAACGCAAAGAAAAAACACAATAGAGTATTAAAACTGGCTAAAGGATATAGAGGAGCTAGATCTAAACAGTATAGAGTAGCAAAACAGTCTGTTATGAGAGCTTTAACAAGTTCTTACGCAGGAAGAAAACAGAGAAAACGTCAGTTCAGACAGTTATGGATCGCACGTATCAACGCTGCTACAAGAATGAACGGACTTTCTTACAGCAAATTCATGCACGGATTAAAATTAGCTGGTGTTGACATCAACAGAAAAATGTTATCTGAGATGGCGATCAGCGAACCAGAAGCATTCAAAGCTTTAGTTGACGTAGCAAAAGAAAAATTAGCTTAATCAATAGAATTAACATTGTAAAAACATCTTGACTTTAAAGCGGTGGTTATCAGTCTCAATAGACAGATGGCCATCGTATTTTTTACATATGGCAGTGACTGATTTAAGACCTGTATCGACGCAGTTTTTGCGGCGAGAGGATAAGAAGAAGCCACTGTCTGTTTTTTTGATCTCATGCTCATAAGGGTTCTCGATGAGCAGAACAAAAGCACCAGGAGATGTCTGTCTGGCTTTGAGATGGATGAATTTCTCATACTTCTGTAATGTCTTACATTCAAGGTAAGCATTTTCTAAAAGATTTCCAAGAACAATACAAAAATCAACGGAAGAGATTGGAGAGAGCGTTGGAAAATCAACGGCAAATTTTGTTTTGATCTTATCTTGTGCACATAAAAGATCATAATGCGATAAAATGGCATTTACAGCGGGCTGACGGCAGTAGATCTTAGTCTGTAAAGAAATAGATGATTCATATTGGGACAGATACTCCTTTAATTCTTCATAATTTCCTTGATTTAACAATCCAGAGATAACAGTGATCTGATGACGAAAATCATGGCGGATTTCTCTTGTCTCCTGTACATGTTGGGAAAGCTGGGAGTATTCTTTTGCCTGAATCTCCAGAATCTTTTGTTCTTCCAATATGTGCTGATTTTCTACATAACTGTGGATGATAGTATAAAATAAGACATATAAAAGAAATACAAAGACCAGTAAAGTGAGCATCATGGAAAAGTAAACATGTAGATCATGATAGGTATAAATATCATAATAATTGTGTGGAATATAAGTAAAAACGAGAAAAGTAAAACAGCATGGGAAAATACACGCGATTCGCCAGACAAAGGCATTGTGGAAATTCGTAACCATCCAGCCGAGATATTTTCTGGCAGGTTTATATAAGATGATATCGGCGAAAACCAGAAAGATCAGTTGTGCGATCATGGATTCTGGATAAAATTCTGTACTTTGTCCATGTGGGTGAAAGATGACACCGAATGTATGATAGATAACATAAGAAAGAGAACCAAGACAACATGCAGTCAGCATAACAAAGAGAGATGCAGGAAGCATCAGGTTCGTTTCTTTTTGAAATAGATAAAAGAACACAGGCACAGCAAGGAATACAAGAATATTGCCCAGATCCTGTTGAAAGATCATATACGGAATGATCAATAGAACAAAATAGCATACAAAAACAAGGCTGATCTTGATCAGCAGATGGCAGATCGGAGTCTTTAGATGATCGATTACTGGAAACAGGCAAAAAACTGCCAGTGGAATGATGATTGTAAATGTACATAAATATGTAAAAATATCATAAAAAGTCATAAAAGATCATGCCTCCTCAAGTTTCAAAAACTGGTATTTGATATATTGCTCTCGGATTTGCTTGCGTCCTTTCGTTTTGATCGGAAAACACTTTGAATCTGTCATTTCGAAGTAATCGGATTCCATCGTCTTAATATAGTCCATATTCAACATGATTCCGCGGTTGCACTGAAGAAATCTTGAATCATCCAGATGATCTGTGACAGAATAAAAAGGAAGCCGGAAAGCATGTGTTCCATTCGTTGTATGAATGATCACCTCATGATTATTTGAGTAAATATATTGAATCTTTGATAATGGAAAATGAACATCAAAAGAACGATATTCAAAAGATAATTCAGATTCCTGCTCAGGAAGAAGTGCTAAAGCATCATCAAGTACATGAAAGATCTGTGTGGATTCAAAAGGCTTTAAAATATAATCAAAAAAATGAAAAGGGGCAGCTTCAAAAATGTGTTCTTTACTTGTTGTTAAGAATACGATCATCACTTTGGAATCCATCTGACGGATCTTGCGTACAATATTGATCCCGTTCAGTTCATTTAGATAAATATCCATAAAGATCAGATCAAAATCTCCAGGGACATAGGTATTCAAAAAAGAATTACCATCACTATAAGAAGAAATCTCCAGGGAGATGTTTCTTTCATGTTCATAAGTACGAAGAGTGTTGAAAATGAGCTCCTGTTCTAATTTATTATCATCAACGATTGCTAACTTCATATTAGTACTCCTTGTTGTAGGGAAATTGGGGTTTCTTTAAGTATAACTTGCAAATGAATGGAAAGCAAGAAATGGGAACTATAATTTTTGTAAACAATAGGATGTGTGTGGAATGCATTTCATTTTGTACAAAAATGTGTCATAATGTAAGAAAAAGAACTGGCAGGAAGGAGATCGATAATATGAATAAAATATATGATAAAGTAAAGGAATGTTATAAACAAGTAAATGAAATGACAGAGTTTAAACCACAGATCGCATTGGTCTTAGGTTCCGGTCTTGGAGATTATGCGGAGAAGATCAAGATTGAGACTGTGATCGATTACCATGAGATCAAAGGATTTCCAGTTTCTACAGTACAGGGACATAAAGGAAGATTTGTACTTGGTTACGTAGAAAATATTCCAGTAATGATCATGGAAGGACGAGTTCACTATTATGAAGGATATTCCATGAGTGATGTTGTACTGCCGATTCGACTGATGAAGATGATGGGAGCAGAGATCTTGTTTTTGACAAATGCATCCGGTGGGATTCATCGTGGATTTGAAGCGGGTGACTTTATGATGATCACGGATCAGATCGCAAGTTTTGTACCATCTCCATTAATTGGGCCGAATATCGAAGAATTTGGAGAAAGATTTCCGGATATGAGTCATATTTATGATGAAGAATTACAAGAAGTGATCAGAAAAAGTGCGGATCATCTGCAGATTGATCTTAAAGAAGGAACTTATATCCAGCTTCCAGGTCCTAATTTTGAATCTCCGGCAGAAATCAGGATGTGTAAAGCCATCGGTGCAGATGCGGTTGGAATGAGTACTGCCTGTGAGGCGATCGCGGCAAATCATATGGGAATGAAGATCTGTGGAATTTCGTGTATTGCGAATCCTGCTGCCGGAATCAGTAAGAAACCACTGACACACGAAGAAGTTCAGCAAAGTGCAGATCGTGCAGCTCCAAAATTCCAGAAACTAGTAACAGAATGCATCTGTAGAATGGGGAAGAGTCTGAAGAAATAAGAGGTGATCAAATGATAAGAATCTATCATGCAAGAATTTTAACTATGCAGGAAGATCAAGAAATCTTTGATGGAGAGATTTGGATCTCAGATCATAAAATACAGTATGTCGGACCGGAGAATAAAGAAGAAGCGGCAAAGATCACATGGGAGAGACAGATTGATGCAAAAGGCAATCTGATCATGCCTGGATTTAAGAATGCCCATACACATTCCGCGATGACATTTTTAAGATCTCATGCAGATGATATGCCGCTGCTTTCCTGGTTAAATGATCAGGTGTTCCCATATGAAGCCAAGTTAACACCGGATGATATCTATCATTTATCCAAACTTGCCATCATGGAATATTTAACAAGCGGGATCACCGCCAATGCGGATATGTATCTGACACCAGATACGATGATCCAGGCATCTGAGGATTGTGGTTTTCGGACGACTGTTATTGGAGCAGTGAATGATTTTACCCAGTCTGTGAAAGAAGTAGAGAATTGGTATGAGAAGTACCATAAAGAAGATGGACTTACCAGTTATGAACTGGGGTTCCATGCAGAATATACAACCAAGAGAGAAATCTTAGAAGGCATCTCAGAGCTTTCTAAGAAGTACCATGCACCTATTTATACCCACAACTCAGAAAGTGCCTCAGAAGTGGCACAGTGCGTCGAGAGAACAGGTATGACACCAACGGTATATATGGAACAGCTAGGGCTATTTGAATATGGAGGAGGGTTGTACCACTGTGTTCATATGAGCGAAGAAGATCTTGATGTCGTAAAGAGACATCAGATTTCTGTGATCACCAACCCAGCCTCGAATCTAAAATTAGCAAGCGGGATCGCTCCGATCGAGGAGATGTTAAAACGAAATATTGATCTGGCGATCGGAACGGATGGACCTGCAAGCAATAACTGTCTTGATATGTTTCGCGAGATGTTTCTTGTCACAGCACTTGCCAAATACCGGGAAAATGATGCGAGTGCAGTTGATGCAGCAGAGGTATTAAAGATGGCAACAACAGGCGGTGCAAAAGCAATGAATCTTTCAGACTGTGATGTGTTAGTCAAAGGAAAGCAGGCAGATCTTATAATGATCGACCTGCATCAGCCAAATATGCAGCCAATCCACAATATCAGAAAGAATCTGGTATACAGTGGAAGTAAGCAGAATGTCAAGATGACAATGGTCGCAGGAAAGATTCTGTATGAAGATGGCGAATTCTTTATTGGAACAGATGCGGCTCACATTTATGAAAAAGCGAATGAGATCACGCAGAGGATCATGAGCGAGATCTGAATTTAATCAATACAATCTTCTGCATGCTTTAGTGCAGCAGCGATATTTGGACAGAAATGTTCTTTCCCAACAAGCTCGATAAATCCAGCTTTCTTCATAACCTTCATTGGTTGTTCATTGACATGAGAAAATACGATCGTAATTCCTTTTTTCTCACAAGTATCAACGAGATCTTTTAATGCATTTAATGCTGTGCTGTCAAGTGCAGGAACACTTCTCATACGTAGGATCAGACATTTAGTGAAATCCTTTACAACGATATGCTCGATCGCATCAGAAGCACCAAAGAATAAAGGTCCTGTGATCTCATAAACACGGATCGCTAAAGGAAGCCGTGCTAGATGATCATCAATTTCAGGTGTATCATCATCGACATAGACCCAGCTGTCAACATGGGTTTCCTCACTCATGCGTTTGATAAACAGCAGACATGCAATGACCATACCGATTTCAATCGCAACGACAAGATCAAAGACAACCGTTAAAATGAATGTGACGATCAACACGATGATATCGCTTTTTGGAGCCGTTTTTAACATATGTACAAAAGTTCTCCACTGACACATATTGTAAGCAACAACAAAAAGGATGGCCGCGATCGTAGGCATTGGGATCATACTAGCAAATGGCATTAAAACGACTAATACGATGACCAAAGTAATGGAATGGACCATACCAGCAACCGGAGTGCGGCCTCCATTTTTGATATTGGCAGCAGTTCTTGCAATCGCTCCAGTTGCAGGAATACCTCCAAATAGGGCAGAAGCGATATTTCCAAGCCCTTGTGCAACTAATTCTGTATCAGAACGATGTTTGCCGTTGATCATTCCATCAGCAACAACGCAGGATAACAGAGATTCAATGGTAGCAAGTACCGCAATGGTAAATGCATTTGGAATCGCTGATTTCACCATAGAAAATTTGACTGCAGGTATATGGAATGATGGCAGATCATTTGTGATCGTATAGAGGTTTCCGATCGTTGAAACATGGAGTGGCAGAAATTTTACCATAAGAATACCAATGACCACAGCGATCAATGATCCAGGAATTCTTTTAAAAATATATGGACTGATGATCAGGATGGCAAGACTGACTCCGCCAACGATCAGGGCATCAACATGGAAAGATGAAAATCCAAGGGCAAATGCATTTAGTTTTTCCATTGTTTCAATTGGTTTTAAACCATTTGGATAAGTAACACCAAAGAAATCTTTTAACTGTCCGATGACGATCGTAACAGCGATCCCGGAAGTGAATCCCGTGGTGATCGTATAAGGAATAAATTTGATCAGACTTCCAAAGTGGCAAAGTCCCATAAGGATCAAGAAGATACCAGCAAGGATCGTGGAGATCACAAGACCGTCAAGCCCGTCTTTTGCAACGATTCCGGCAACAATGGTTGCAAAAGCAGCGGTTGGTCCGGCAATCTGTACGCTGCTGCCACCGAAAGCAGAGATCACAAAGCCAGCAACGATCGCAGTAAAGATACCTGTTTGTGGTCCAACACCAGAAGCAAGTGCTAAGGCAATGGATAATGGAAGAGCTATGATCGAAACGATAATTCCAGCGGTAACATCTTTGACAAATTGTGATCGGTCATAGGATTTCAGTGTGGTTAGTAACATAGGTTTGATTTGGTTCATGTAAAGTTTGTATCCTTTCTTTTCTAGTTTTTCAAGCTGTAGTGTATACAAGTATAGCATGCTAAGATAGTGTTAAGAAATAAAAAGATGAAATGTTTTCAAGAATATACAAACAAATCATCATATCAAAAAAAGGAAGCCTGAATCTCAGGCTTCCTTTCAGACTGTAGACAAAGTCCCGGTATTTGCCGGGACTTTTACTATGAGCACTGTTTTTCTGGTATAATAAAATTATCAGAAAGGCGGTGTTTTTTATGATGACGAAAAATGCAGACAAGAAACGAGA